>Ga0209700_102124_pt1 | contig 40699 bp, 24 predicted proteins | sample SiratroredBW_FD_187528 | JGI IMG/M metagenome (GOLD analysis project Ga0209700, IMG submission 187528) | Root nodule microbial communities of legume samples collected from California, USA - Siratro red BW (SPAdes) (version 2) | ecosystem: Host-associated > Plants > Roots > Nodule | place: USA...
ATTGCAAGGTGTTGATGGGAATCAGGTGATGGCAGGAGATGTACTATGCCATCCTGACTTTCCTGTTGCAGCTGCTAAGAATTTGGAGTTGAAAGTGCTACTGTTGGAGGGTGCAAGTCCAATATTGGTGGGCACAGAGGTTTGTACCATGCGAATGACATTCGTTGCACTTTACTTTCCACTTTATTCTTGGAGAAAAAATCAATTTTCTCTTTGAATCTCTGCAGTTGGAGTTCCATATACACCATGCGAAGGGACCTGCTAGAGTTTCAAGAATATTGTCAGTACTTGATCCCAAGACTGGTAAGGTGACCAAAAAGTCGCCTCGCTGTCTCACTGCAAAGCAGAGTGCAGTAATTGAGGTGAAAAATCAATGCAGTACTCTGTTTCAAAGATCTTCACTTTTTTGTTCATCTATGATTCCTGGGATTCGTAAAACTTCGAATGACTTTTTATTATATCTGATTTTTAGGTGGTTTTGCATGAGTCGGTCTGTGTGGTAGAGTTCTCTAGTTGTAAAGCTCTTGGAAGGGTGTCCCTGAGATCCATGGGAAGAACAATTGCTGTTGGAGTTGTGACAAGAATAATTGAGGACGAAGGTTAATTTATGACATTCATCAAAGAAGATAAAATGATGATAGCAAGGAGGGGTTCTCCACATAACCATGTATCTTTGTTTGCCATCATAGGTAGATTAAGTTATGCTCCCAGCAGCTGTACACCTCTCGATGAGAGAGGTTCATGGGTTAATATGTGAATTATTTAAGAATGGTGAAGTTTTTGGTATGTTTTCACCATATATGTATCATACGAGAGCGTTCCTTCTGGAAATATCTGGACTGCTGTACCATAGAAACTAGTCGAATGCAATTTATTTAATTCATAACGCCCAGTCTTCAGCGTATGTTGATCTTCTTCATATCTATAATGACTGCATGTCTTCTAAATTTTGGGCTTGGAAATTTCCAGGCATTTTTCCTGGGAAAAACATTATTTCTCTACTGCTGTTATTTTTTTTTTAAGTGGATCCCCATGGTTTGACTTTTAGTGGTGAAATGTCAAAAATATCTCTTGTTTAGATTTATAAAACAATCCTATTTCGGATAGGGTTATGGATTATACAATTTGAGATTTATTTTGAAATTGTGTATTCTGAAATACATTCATATATTTTAAAATGTGTATTTTGGAACGTATTAATTCAAAAATGTATTTTTAGATTTAAAAATACGGTATAGAATATGTATTCTTGAAATACATGCCAAAATAGTAAATTTTGGAAAGTATATTTTTAGATTCAAAATGTATCTTAAAATGTGTATTTCGAAATGTATTAATATTTTGAAATGTAAATTTTAGAATGTATTTTTGGATCCAATTGAAAATTTAACTTTTATAAGATTTCAGCATCAATTACATTGGAATGCAGAATGCAATGGTCCCCCTTTTTTGGTAAGGAGTCACAAGGGTGTTTGGTTGGGAGCAGACTTTTAGAAGGGAAAGTCATTAAGTTTATCTAATATTTTTTTTTACTTGTCATTTTAAACTATAATTTCATTAGAAATATTACGACAAAGTTGTCTTTTCTTTTCACAGTTTAATTCAAATGCATTCTTACTGGTCTCAGTGGAAGTGAAACTCAAGTATACTATTCTTAATGTTTTTAGATAGTTTTTGGTAGAAGAATTTTTACAAAAAAGTTTAATATTAATTTTATTTGTGAAGATTTTGAATAGTAAACGGGAGTTTTGGGGTTTCGAAAAGTTGCACAGAAAATAATAATAGGATTAATTTTAAATTAGAGAAAGCTTAACTGAAAAAGTTAAGAAACTTAATCACATAATTCAGATTTAAGGAACTAATACAACGAAACCAATATTGATATCAGCCATTTTATTATATAAAGGGAAATAGACTTGGTCTCTTTATATAAATTTTGGAGATGAAAAAAAATGTGATGGAGAAAGACTATTAAATATTACCATTATATATTTTGCTCTATCTTTTAAAATAACGATTTTTCTTAACATTTTTTATTACATAACCTTTTCTGAAGCAATATTTTTCTTAAAAAGAATTCAAATGTGACTAATTTAAATATTTTTTATTAAATAAAATTTTGATTATAAGAAACCTTAAAATTATAATAAGAATTAAACTCTTTCACTAATACCCACTCTGGATGGTATGAAGATGGTGGTTTGGAATCGAATACATTGCTAGACTTTATCATTTATAAGGAAAAAATCACATGCGAACGTGGACGTGTAACCTTGTATTTTGTGTTACTTTGCCAAGTTCTCAATCCACCCACCTACGGTTATTACCTCCTTTATACCTCAAAATCTAAATTTGCTCTTAAAGGAAAGACAACCCATAATTAATGCCATAACATAGCCAGTTAAACATATGTGTTTGGTGCAATTGCACTCTTAATTCAATTGATTATGGTATGAAATGACATACCTCAAAAACAGACTAAATTTTTGGATATTCTGTAATCACCTTTGTACAATCCAAGATACATACAGTCACTATACACGCATATCAATAATCAATTGTAACAAATACTCAAAGTTATAGTCTCCTTTAATTAAAATTCGTTTATAGGACATGAATTGAGTTGACTATAATATATGCAGGTTCCACTTTTACTTTTACTATGAATTTCTTATTCTATAGGTGACAATCTGATAAAATAAGTGTCATGGCCTTCCCAGGAACCCACTTAATTATTAGCTTGATTCATCCAATTGCCAACTTATTTCCTTCCATAGCCTTCACCAGTTCATGAAACGTCCTAGTGCACCAAAAGATAATCTTGGTCCATATAAAGAGACTATCTTCTCACACTTTAAATCATAAGATTTTAAGCCAAATATGGCAATACCTGAGACATATCAGAGAGTTTCAGCTCCATTGCTGGCCTATCTCTTGATGTGTCTCTTTGGAGTCATTGCTGAGGACAATTTCTATGAAGATATTGCCATCACTTGGGGTGAACATGGAGGTGTGAAGATACTGGGAAGCAACTTTCTCGTGCTTTCTCTAGACCAGTTCTCTGGCTCTGGCTTTCGATCCAAGGCAGAATATCTGTATGGAAGAATAGACATGCAGCTTAAGCTTGTCTCTGGCAACTCAGCTGGCACAGTCACTGCCTATTATGTGAGAAATCCTCAGTTTCTGTCCTTATCTTAAACTTAGTTGCATTCAAATTTGATGCCGTTCATGCATATCATACGAGAAATTCTTGTTTGCACTGAACTAGCCAACTTTAAATAATCATATCAATCTTGGCCACAAAAATATTCTATATTTTACAACATTGTATAGATTTTATGCTGTTTTTTTTACTGAGCTTCTGTGTCATGCATGGTGGTGCAGTTATCTTCTGAAGGGCCAAATCATGATGAGATAGATTTTGAGTTCTTGGGAAACATCAGTGGAGAACCCTACATAGTCCACACCAATATCTACACCCAGGGCATAGGCAATAGAGAACAACAATTCTATCTTTGGTTTGACCCCACAACACATTTCCACACTTACACCATTGTATGGAACTTTCAACGCATCATGTAAGAAACATAAAGCTTTCACTGTCCATTTATCCTATATTTTACTATTTATATCTGTTCTTTATGAAATTATATATGTTATTCCTGTTCTACATGTGATGCATAGCTACTCCTCCTAATCCTCTATGTTTCAACATTTTGGCTAGTTTCTTGGTGGATAACATCCCTATTAGAGTCTTCAACAACTATGAATCAAGGGGAGTTCCATTTGCTAGCAAGCAGCCCATGAGACTATACTCCAGTCTATGGTGTGCAGACCAGTGGGCAACAAGAGGAGGGCTTGTGAAAACCAACTGGTCCTATGCTCCTTTCAAAGCTTACTATAGGAATTTTGATGCTAAAGCATGTGTGTGGTCCAAAGGGTCATCTTCCTGTCCTTCAAACTCGGTTGCCACTACTCATAATAATACTTGGCAAGTTCATGATTTGGATGCTTATGGTAGAAGAAGTCTGAGATGGGTGCAAAAGTATTACATGATCTATGACTACTGCAAAGATTATAAACGATTTCCTCAAGGTCGATCTCGTGAATGCAGGCTTTCTTGATTTTCGTAAGTGTGAAATAAGTAAGTTTAAGATAAATTTGATTCTTTTAGTTTGTGTGCATTCAAATGTTCCACTCAAATACACGGTTGAATTTGAGATCAACTTAATTTACTTTTGCCTGCTTGAACTGATAATTGTCTTTGTTTATGCACTTGATCTTACCTATTCTGAACAGTGTAAAATTAATAAATCGAAGTGAATTTTTCATTTTAAAGGTATTCCAGCCATACTATTAGATTTACAAAACAGTTCTATTCTGTTTTTATAATAAGCTTAAGCATGATAATTAGTGTTTTATCCATAACTATAAGAACAAGATAGATTCATTAAATATAAGGTAATAACTCACAATTTTTGTGATTTCAATGAATTCTACTGTTCAAAAATGTTTGTTGAAAAAGTGTTTCTAACGTTTTCTGGTGTTACAGTTTCAAAACCTTCAACTATTTCCGAAATTTCAATAGAAAAACTGATAACAATTTCTTCTAGCGAGAAGTTAATTAACTTTACATGAGGCATAATAACCAGTCTAGCAAGCAAATCGACTCTCCAACAAATTCAAATGGTGTGAAAGTTGCATGAGAAAGCTTTTATCTGCTTTGTGGGATGTTCATGCACAAAAAGAATTCTTTGGAGATATTAGAGAGTATGGAAACAACTCGGGATCATTTGCATGATGTTATGAGGAAACAGATATTTGAGAACGCTGAAAAATTGCTTAGTATGGAAACATATATAGCTACAAGGGTTGCGCAAAATGAGGTCAGAATTTGGTGCTTCTACTTAGAAAACCCAACATAGGAAGCAATGAAATTAAAAGAAAAAAACTATAAGCATTTAAAGTCGGAAAGTTCAAGCGGCCACTATATATAGCAAATTGATGTACAACAAATGATTGATCCAGGCTACATCAAACAATGTACAAAAAATTCAATAATATATTACATATAAATAAAACTACTAGGACCAATGGCTTCATTCCCTATTCCAAACCTCAGGCATATCAATCCATAACTCCAATACCTTCAAGCAACAAAAAATCATTCATGTGTCACACAATATCGATTCCTTGTGCCAGCCACCACAAATTTCCCCAAACCTGTAAAAATTCATGAGAAATAGTAGGGCCAATTTTTAGTGGTAAAACAAAATGTTGAGGCTATCAAAACAATAGTGTCAGGGAAAAGAAAATTAATGCCGGATTGTTGCCTACAAAACATAAAATAAATTACTATAACAAAAAAAGGATGATACAGAAACAGAAGGATAAGAAATCATCAAAAGCAAGAGAACATGTCCACACACACATGCTGAGAAATTCATCTTGGCCATACAATCACAATAGAAGATCAAAGATTAGATTTAAGTAGAATGATTCTAGCCATACAGAATTAGCCCCTATGAAATAAAATCCCTGTCAGCAGCAACAAAAAAGGGATTTTTAATCTCTGCCAGGATTTATGTGGAGATCTATTTCATCCCAGTGTAGCCCCCCACATGTGTGAACTTTACTCAAGGTTTTCAACCCCATTTCAAATGACCCATCTCTGTTTCAATCCCACCCCACCTCAACCAGACCCATCCTCTTGCCCACACTATCAGTATCCAGCTTTGTTTCACACCACACAAGGTTTCATGTTCAATCCTATGTGTATTACACTATTACCAGTTTGTGAACTTTTTACATTGTATCCTCTACCCTTGGTGTGTGTTTGTTACAATCAGAAAAGTCACTCTGCAGTATTTCCATTTTCCAATTAACTTTCACCTAAAAGGACAGAATGATAAACGATTTTTGTTTATGAATACTAATTTCAAAATACATTTTTGAATTACTTTGATACGTTTGAACCAAATACGCTGGATGCACTAATCTCCTAGTTAACTCAGGACAAGTTATTCTGTTGATCATACATTACTCAATTGATAATGGGTAAGATTTTCTGCAGATTCAGGTATTTTGATCTTTTGACCAACTCAAAATATTAATATTCAAGTGTAGATATAAGTAATAGCTTGGTTAAATTGTGTCTTTCTCCAACTAGCCAAAATCACATATATCTTGGACTGGTCAGATACAATGGAACAATTGGAGAAAACAAATGGAAAAAAGTTTGATTAATGAAGAAATAATTTGTTTTAGTAGGCCCCACTCCTAGAACTCCTTGCATTACCATCCACCAAGTATATGTTTGCAACATAAGGTAGCAAGTATACTCACCAATCTCGATCTTCTCTCCATTTCTTCCATTAAGTAGCAAAGATAAATCATACTTATCAATCTTTTTCCTAACAGCATATAAGTAAGTCTCTTAAATTAAATCACTACACTAATCAAAGAAATAGTCTTAGGAATAAACTAGATCAAATCCTTTGCCAAAAGACTGTATGTTCTAGCACTAAAAATAACAACATAAAGATACCCCAGAGGAGAACTACTAGTATTAGCACATTAAAAATGGAACGAAGACTCACATCACATCAGAAATTATGGTAATAAACTCAGTGATAGTGCTTAGTCAGAGACATAACAAGTTCAGAACCAAAGAAGAGACTTTGTACTAAAACTAAAAGGAAAAAACAAAAAAGATAAGCACTTTAACCATCAAAACTAAAACCCTATGAGAATAGAGCATGGACCAGAAGGAAGAGAGGGAAAAGAGTAACCTTTGGAGCAGAAAGCACGTGTTGAGGAAGTGGGTATGAAGCATGCCATGGGATTGGGAAAGTGAGTTTTCATTTGCTGAAGACAAACAACAGAGATAAGAAGGGAATGCAGGAAGATGAGACCTTATATTACAGAGAAGAGAGAGAGAGAGAGAGAGGTTCTTTCTTTTTCCGAATTCCTAGGTAATCTATATGGTTTGAAAATGAAAAACCCCACTTTTAGTTGTTTTGTCTTGTGTGCAGTGCACCCACAGTTTCTTGTAGCTAATTTTGATTTTTTTTTCAAAAAAAAAAAGATATTGTTTACAAAAAAAATAAAAAATGAAGTGAAACATTATTAATTAACAATATTAGGATATTCATGATATGATACATAATTCTTAAGATATTGCTTAAACTTTGTAAGGTTTTTAAAATTTGATGCTTGTTGTAATTTTGGTTTTTAAATATATATTGGTATTATTATTCAAGTCACACAACTTTGAGTATGTTTTACTAAAACTATTTATAAAATTAATTTATTTTAAAACTAGACTCATAACATTGTATAATTTCAAAATTAAAATGATTTTGATCCATTTATTTTATTCTTAAACTCTTTATAATCTTATAGTAATTATTATTTTCATCATTACTCTATATAAAAAAGAGATTAATAATGATATTAATTAGATTATTTCTGTTATTAATCAATTGAGAGAGAAAAAAATATAAAAATAAAAACTTTGGCCCCTTGTACAAATTTGTAGTCGGTAATATCACCTGAACAGAATATAGACTTTATTAAAAAGTTAAATTCTTCTTATCTCATTGCCGGATGAGTAAATTGTTTTGTTTTTCAAAACAAAAATGTTATTACTTTAGAAATTACGTAATTGATTAAACTTATTTCTGAGACAAAATTATTATTAAAACTTAAACTATCTATGAACTATAAAAGGATTTCAATTGAGTAACTTATAAGAACTATATTGAAAGTCTTGATTAAGCTTAAGAAATAAGAAACAAATAGATAAAATAAAAATTATATGGATACGGTGAGAAAAAAAACACAATATTGAAGGCATTGATTAAGCTTAAAAAATAAGAAACAAATAGATAAAATGAAAATTACATAGATAAGGTGAGAAAAAAACTCTATGTTTAGCTAAGAAGGATAAATACTTTATTAATTTACAATTTGAAAAATCTTTTAAAGAATAAAAAAAGCTTAAGAGTATTAAACTTCCACGTCAAATAAAAATAACTGATTTCATATATTTCAAGCATGAAATATATAAGATACTTTGTACTTGTAAGATTAAAAAGTTGCTTGAGTTAACTTCATCCATTCATGTAATCATAAGATAATTAGAAGTATAAAGAGACTCTAACTACTAAATAACTAGACTTAGTTCTTAAAACATGTTAGAATCTTTTAAAAAATATTTTATTAAGAAAAAATTATTTAAAATATTTTAGAATTTTTTTGAGAATTTTTTTGAAATATTAAAAAAAAATAATTCAAACATATTTTTAAATAAAGAGTTTCAGTTTTACGAAAAAGGATTTTTATATTTGATGTTCTTCCATTATCTTCTCTAACTTCTTCACTCCATTGTTTCAATTCTATAATCAATTGATTACTTTTTTACAGCAAGTTGCTGCTTCAATTAATTCAACCTAATTTCTAACTTCTTCACTCCATTGTTTCAGTTCTATAATCAATTGATTACTTTTTTATAGCAAGTTTTGGCTTCAATTAATTCAACCTAATTGATCATTTGATTTGAATAACCAATTTGGAGTGAGTCAATTCTTTACCAATTTAATTGGTGTAAGCAACATCAACTAAACTTAACTTAACTTAGAACAACCTTCTTCAAAATTAATTGATCATCAAAATTGACATTCATTGATCCCAATTCATTAATTGAATAAACAATAAATTTAATGAGTGGATGAACATTGACAGAGGCACAATAGGTATAAATTTAGTTATATAATTTATTTTCTATTAAATTATTGTATAAGTTTTTAAATTTTATTTTACTTTGTTTTATTATATATTTTTACTTCAACAAAAATAAACATTTAATTTGTATTTTACTTTTTTTTTTCAACTAATCCCCCCAAAGCCAATCGGTTTGTAGTTAACAAATGTTCCTTGGTCTTGTAAATTTTTTTCTGTAAATTTTAAGTAAATTGTACTAAAATTTTAAGAACTCCAAAATACTCACAATTTAATATTTTATTAATTTAGACTTCTATTATACATAATAGCATTTATTGTTCCGAAGCAATTAACAAAATAATATATTTTGTTCTTAAAATTGAATTGTTTGGATTACTTAGAGAAGCAACTGGAAAATACTAGAAACTTTGAAGTGTCAAGTTATATCACTTTAGTGAGAAAGTTACTTCAAGCAATTCAAAGTAACCCTTTTTGCATCTCCTATTGGAGATGTTCTAAGGAATCCCTTAACTTACCTTCAATTTGCTCTAATGAAATGAATTTTTAATCACTCAAAATTTTATATATTTTATAGTTTATACTTAATTATTGTAAATAATTATATGCATTGCTTCCATGGACAAAATACTATATATTGATAGTCAATATCGTGGTTTGGACAGAAAGTACATGTAGTAGTTGAGGTGAAATACTTTTAAAAAATGAGAACATAATTGTATTAAAGATATTGTGTTTAAGAGAATTTGAGTTCAAGAACAAATTAGGACATTTTTTTAACTTACTTCTCTAGTAGGATTTTTAAGAAAAAGAAAAGAGTAATGAAATAGATTTTTTGTAAAAGCTAATATTAGTTTATATGTAAATTAAAAATAAATTATATGAGAAAATTTCTATAAATTAACTTATTAATAAACTTATTTCATTTGACTTTTTATTTTCCCACTTAAAAGTTTTTCTGAAAAAGTTTGTATAAACCCTTAGAATAACAAATCAAACAGTAAGCAATAGAACAACTTTACCTCCTTCAATGAATCCTTGCCACTTAACTCTAATCACTCAAAATGCAATGTAATCTCAAACTTTGAGGATTTAAGGATTATTCTTTTTTTGGCATAATATCCTAAACACATAAATTGCACTCCTACTTAGCAAGATTCCATTATAAAGCAAACTAGTAATGAATCACAACCCTTGGTAAAAGACAAAAAAGAAAACTCCTTTGAAAAGTAAAGTGTAATATAACCAAGTGCAAAACTTGATCAAACCATCCCCAAAAGAGAATGATCTTGCTTTAGGGTAACACTTGGCCCAGTCCTATTATTCCTGTCTTGTGAATCAGGATCCTGGTTTACTATAAAATCAGAATTCCCTTTCCATTGGACTACCTATAGGGATACCTTGGGATTGTACAAAATTTAAACCTTATCTTCATTCTTGCAATAGGTACTACCACAAACATGAAATGATATCAACAAAGACACATGTTTTTCAATCAATCAATTAGAATACAGAAGACAAAAGGAAACCTCTGTCTGTGGCCAAAAAGTAAAAAAAGAAATATACATATATGGAAAAACTGTCTGCAAAGCTAGTGTCAAGTATCACCCTTGAGGAAGGACAGACCACATGTATCTTACCCCACAGTTTAACACCCTTTTTCCTTTCTATTGATTTTGGGGTAGCACTTCCATCAATTTCACTATCCTTCTCCCACCCCTTTTGCTTATCCAAATTTGAACAATGTAGTGCAAAACCAATATGGGAAATAAAGAATGAATAGCACAAAATGAGTAGAATCTAGAAAACTTCACTGGCTGAATTGCTAGAGGGGATTCTTTGTCTTTTCTCCACATATGCAGAAGGAAACCATCCTGATCTACCATTGCACTCACCTTCTGACCATCCTGAAGGGCTCACCTGGACAAGCATTTAGAAATTTGGTAAACATGGAGGCTCAAAAATTGAGAATCTGAGTTACCCAAGCAAATTTTGCGATGAAAAATGTTTTGCATGAACCTTTCGCACAACCACAAAATCGCCCTTTGAAAAACTTAGTTCCTTTTCTGATTCAGCACTGAAGGTATGCATTGCCTGCAAGTGATGCACCAAAGAATAGTTGATGAAAAATAATAACTATAGTAATAGTAATGATATTGATAATCTTCATAATAATAATCAAAGGAAAGATTAGCTTTAGGAACATGCAGCGTACTTCCGCCAAGAAGTACATAGTTTTCTCTGAGCCATTCTCAGAAATAGCCACCGGAGGGGCAGATTCTTTCTTCTGTCTATCTGAGACCATCTGAGAAGTCCCAATGAGATTAAACATTATTAATATTCAGAAAAGAAGACAACTCAGAAACAATAACACACTATAAATAAGAACTAATTATTATTATTATTATTATACACTAAAAAGTTCAAGAAATTTGGTTCTCACCTCAGCTTCAATTTCACCAAGAATAGCTGCAACTCTTAAATGGAAAGTCTTTTCTCCTTCAACCTAAATATATAAGCACAATCTTTAAAATAAAATTCTAAAACCATCACAAGTTAGGCATAAATTTATATAATAACTGGCAACCACTGTTATCATACCATGGCAACAAGCCTTTGAAAAGTAAGTCTTTGCTGTTGTGCTTCAACAGCAGCCAATGCAGCTGAAGCTTCTTTACCTAGAACTGCCATGTTTGCTTTCAGCTCCTGCATCCTAGCTTCCGCAGCATGCAGTTTGGCTACCTGTTCAGCAGTTTGAGTTTCCCGAACCCTTATTTGTCTTCTAGCAATCTCTTCCCTCTGATTGAATTTCAAAACCAATGAGTTATAAGATTCAGAAAAAATAAGTAACCACCAAACTCTGAAGTTTGTGTTATAGACAAGAATCATGATCTAAAAAACAGTGCATATGCATTAGAATGTTAGGTAAGCCCAATAGGATGGTTCCTGTTCTGTCAGTTAAGGGAGTTAAGAGTTAGCGATTGTTAATTTGTTAGCATTCTAACAGAATTTCACAGAGACTAGAGGTATTGGATTTCGATGAGATTGATCATGGGGGAGAGATTTGAGGCTCTGAAAATCCTGGCTTGTACACTTGTAGTTATTCTTTCTCTTTCTAAACTGGGTTCATCACCAATCAAGGACTGAAGGAAATTTCACCAAATAAAATCCCATCTTTTATTTCAATCTTTCTCTAATTTCTGAACGTAGCTAACAGACTTGTGTTTTTTATTTTTTTTCGGGAGTCCTATGAGGTTAGGAGTATCATTGACCTTATACTAGTTGTATTATGCCTGGTCCATGATAATAGCAAAACCTGGGGTGAGAGATCAAGTTTCCTATTTCAAATGATCATTGCTTAGATCACACCACAATATTCTGAGTCTCCCTTATTCCAATATTGGAGCAAACCCATCCACCATTACTTTGGGCCAGTTTGCAGAAATTTCTTCATAAGTTTTTCCGTAAGCTAATCTATAGAATTTTTTTTTATATTAACTTCTTCAAAAATTGATTTTTAACTTATGCATAAACTAATTTTAATTTATGGAGGAACTTATTTTATTCTTTCTTCTTATTTTCTTCTCCTAAAAGTGTTTATGTAAAAGTTTGTCCACATATATATACTCTTAACCAATTAGCCCATTCTTGGTTACAGCGCTACTTGACCAAAACTATTTGTATAAATAGGAATAATAGATTAATGTTTTTATTTTAAATGATATCCTCTTAGACCACCTCAAGTTATTCAGAGTCACCCTTTTTCCAGTAATTTCCTCCCTACAGTTTCTCTATAATTTGACATTTTACTTCTCCAGTAGTTGTCTCCTGACTACAGCCACCTGAATCTAATATTCCAATTTTTTCCACCTACTTGTGGTTTCCAGAAGTGAGCTTTCGAGACATTATTGAAGTCCATGTAGGAGATCCAGCAAATTCCAATTGTTGCAATGCTTGAGCCAGTTTTCCTTCCTCCTTTCCATGGATGCTTTTCATATTATGTGGTTTAACTGTTTAAGGAGCTTTTCTCTGCCTTAGTTCAGAGTGTGCATTTATAAAAAGTTTGAGAGCTAAGCTAACTTCAACTTTGCGAGGATTTTTATGTTTTAGGAGACTTGAACCTTAGGAATACCACTCAGTCAAGCTTGTTCTAGTAGTAGTACCCTAGTACTTGGCCTATAATATCAGTATAAATAGGAGTATCATGTTGCCCTCTTGTAATCTCACATCAAAATATCTTCCACGACTAAGTAACAGAAAGTAACTACAAATATACATATTTAACAATATGAAAATGGTAGTCTTCAACTAATTACATAAAACGACAGAAAAATGACAATCTGGGGCCTCAGGAACACGAAAGGAAAATGGAAAAGGTAAAGTTAAATATCTCCCAGCTCCAAGAGCTGTGAGCCCAAGCCATTGTCTAAAAGGATTCCCAAAATGCAAAGTCCCCGCTTCACAAAAGCCATTTTGACACCACTACCCTCCACTCAGCATAACAATCTCCTTTCATATTTGATTCCTATATGTCCTCTATTTCCTTCTAGAATAAACTTTCTGTTATTTGGTCCATGGCTGAATTGATCCAACATGCGGCTCGTGACCTCTTTGGGATCACCTTTCTCAAACTCTATCAACATCTTTATCACATAACAACTATTGAGAATCTTTCAATATATATAATTTCACATATATTGTTTCTGCCTTCCTGGTTTATATCACATCAAACATGATACAAATTCAAAACTTCACCTTTCACTCCATTTCATAAATGAGATTCAGAAATCAAATTACAATTAAGTTACTGGTTGATCCAAGAGAAGACATTGCTGATTCATTCTAAACTTTGACTTACCTGTGCCTCTGCTTCTTGTCTCATTCGACTATACCGTTGAGCAAGATGGCGCGCATCCTCCAAAGGTGCACCATTGATCATCTGCCTCAAAGGATCTAATACCTGGAAAATGAAATCATTGGATTCATGTTTCTCACCTTATAATACTTAAAGATAATGTGAACATTGTGAATGATAAATTAAATTGACCTTCCTTGAGGATTCCAAATGTCACCTAGACCTCCTCTGTGGTATCAGAACATACACATATTCCTTACATTGAATTTTCAGCTGTTTTTAAGGGTGTCAAAAGTTGCACATGTTTGATAACAAATAAAATTTGGAACTATTATGTTCTGAGAGTTGGAGGTCAATCCAATATTTTATAAACTTAAGGGATATCGATATCATTTACTCTATCATCACATATTTTTCACTAAGCAAATTGACAATTCTATCTCCTAAACTAGCTGCAATAGCACGACAAAAATTGATACTCGGATAATCTAGACATCCAGATCAGTGTATTTTAAACATTAGGGTGAAATACAAAGTAACAATGACCCTCATGTATATCATACACAAAAAAACAGCAGAATATGGGTATTTAGGAGTTAGAATAGCAAAAATGAGGTCAGAAAACAATATACACTGAAAATGATAGTTAAAAATGTAAAAGGAAATTCTACACTCCTTTGTATGTTATTGATAAAATCCTTTCACTGATTCATATTTTAAGCATCAATTCCTTATCTATCATCTTTTTAACCAACTAATTATTCAACAACCATTCACTTGACAATTGGTAAACAAAATTTGGTCATTTTGGGACTTCATCTTGTTTTATGTTCCAGTAGACACTTCAATATGATTATTGTACCATTAAAAACAGCATGGCGGGGATCACTTATGAAAAATGTCCAAGATTTAAGGACTCACATTTTTCTTTAATGGAGAAAAAAAAATGATTTAATGGGAGAAAAGGCAAAAAGAGAGGATATGAACACTTGTACACAGCTAGGAACACTCACAAATTTAAATGTGGCTAGAAGATAAAACTAATAGTCTAATAGATTCTCTCATTTTGAACTTGCGTTAAAACTTCTATACGTGCAATCAACATATGACAAGTCCACCTGGGTAGATAAAAGCCGATTTAACTCTTCGTGCTCCTTTTCTACATGCTTGCGGGCATCACCATATACAGATGCAGCCTTAGCTAATATGTTCTCACTGTTGTTCTCTGCTCCATATTTACAGCAATCCTCAGAAAGTTTTGTTCCTGTCTAGCATGAGTATTGTTTATGAGGATTCAATCAGATCATAAGTCGATAAACAAAATTTCTATGTGCTTCGAATTCCTGAACATGTGCTATCATTACTCATCAAAGTATACTGAATTTGCAAGAAAAAAAGAAACAAAAATCAACTTCCACCTGTTTCAATATGCTTGTAACCTATAGCTGTAAACGTTTCTGCTGCCTTAACAATTTCTTTCTGGAAATCCTGGATCAGAAAGTAGTTTTGTGCATATCAATAAAAAGAACCATAATGGAAGTACAAATCATTGAAGATAAATTTATTTTACCCAAATGTTATATGACAACTGCTACAACTGTTATTGAAAAAGGCACATTCATGCTTATCCCCACCCCCAGTTAATTAATATGTTCCTCATCTCTCACTACCTCACTCAAAGTAAATATGATAGAAACAGCTCCCATAACTAGCATGTATTCCAAGAGATATTAGGTCAACTGTAGGGTATCAATGTTTTGGGGTAATGACAGCAGCAACAAGAAAACCATTCAGGATAAGTACCCACACCAATCTTTTTTTGAAAACCCTTTCACAGACTGCAGAGACAAGCTTGATAAGAAATGGAATTAGAAGTTATTACAAAAATCTAAATAAAAAAATGTGAGAGCATAAATCTGACAGCCACAATACCGTCACTCTATGCATGCATGGACATTGAATAAACTTCCTTAATATACATATAACATACTATATTGAGTTTATGAACTAGGAAATTCTTTCCTGCTCAAACAAACAATTAATCTAAACATGAGGAGAAAATGCATACCTTCCCTGAACGGGTGGCCCTATACAGCTTTTCCAGCTGTTGATGTCTCTGCATTTCGACCTCATCAATGACCACAACATCTGAGCTCTCATAACCACTACTGCTGAACTGCTTTATTACAGCCTGAGTAACAAGTACATTCGTAAAGATCACAAACGGGAAATTGGAAAAAAAGAAGTACTATTACCCTATAACTCTGAAATGTGAGTCTAAACGACAAAAACAATGTGGTTGATCCACGAGAATGTGCCAAACGCAACCAGAAAAACAATAATCCAGCACCTTACTAAAGTAAACGAGTATCTATCTGAACCTAAACTTCACTCAGAAAGCCGTTAGTCAACAACCCCATTTTCACTTGCATTTCAGAACATCTAAGGAATAATTAAAACGTCAAAATTGATAACCAAATTCCACAAATTTGGGGTACCCAGAAGCTAATTTGAGAAAAAAATCACCGCAGTTGAAGTGAAAACACAGAAAAAGACAAACTTGAAGGAATGGGGAGCGAAACCTGTTGCTGTTTGGCAACTTGCTCTCTGAGCTTGCTGGCTTGTTTCCTCAAAGCATCCATGGCGGATAGTTTGTGGTATGCTCTCTATTCTTAATTCTGAAAATCAAAGGTAACAATCAAAGTACCAAATCAGATCCAAATCAAATGTTTTCTGAGAACCCCAGCTCAACCCACTCAGTCAACTAGAATTATGTCCCTCATTGCCTCTCTTTTTCTAAAATATTATTTTCTTTCTTCAGTTTTTGCTAATATCCGATTTAGTCCCTTGCATTTTAAAAATTCCATTTCGATATTTTAACTTGTTGAAAGGATCTAATTTCAGGGAAACTATTCTAAGTGGTGAAATTTTATATGAAAATCATTACATTTTGAAACGTTATCGTAAGTAAGTTTTCAAAATGAAAAAGTTATGTTTCAATTATTTTAGTTTCAATTATTTTAGTTTCATTTATTGATTTTTGTAAATTTTGGAAGAAGTTGTATCTATATATATAAAAAAAAATATTTTTCTTTTTTTATAAAAGTCATATTAGATTTGAGTACTCCTTCTACTTTCTAATTTTTGTTTTACAGAGCTTGTTTTAGATATGACGACTTCTAATTTTTCTTATAATTCAGAATAAGATTTATCATTTACAATAAAGGCTTGCCGATAAAAAAAAAATTACAATAAAGGCATAAAGATTTGCTTTATATAAACATTTAAATCTGATGAAGAAGAAAAATATTTTCTTCATTAATTAGCAATGAGATTTCATAAACTAAACTTAAAAAGATTATTTCAATCTTGACAGAAGATGACTGACATAAATTGCCTATCAGGAATTATCAGAAGAAAAAAAAAAAAAAAATCTCCTTCCTACTCTTCCAAAAAGGTCCATGTATATCACAATTCAACTATTGTACTTTAAAATATTTAAATATCTAAATATCATGAACCAAAAAACGAGCCAATATGATAAGGAACTGATGAATTTTTTTGAGCCTGAAACATAGATGCTTATATTTTAGGAGCAGTTTCATGATAATTCAATCTTACTTTTTCAATAAGTAACCAAGATTTAAAGCATAATACTTTTTTTAACCCAACACTTAAGAAATCCATGATTAAAACTTGTATGACTGTGAGGAATTTTTTAGATGAATGTCCTTTTGAAAAGTTTATCAAAAAAAGTGATTGAGGAGAAAACATTATAAATTGGTATTATGATTTCTCTTAGTATAATCTTTTTCAGGGATAAACCAGTAAATTGGTGGGCATGTGGGAATTTGAGTAATCTAAATAGTAATAAGGGCAAAAAGATCATTTTCAATATAAAATAGGTGAAAAGTAAATGATGAACAACTTCTTAATGAAATCACTACACAACAAAATGAGATAGATATATATTAGGTAGAATTCTTTCCACTATCACTTTAGGATTTTAAGGTTATGCATGCTTAACTTGAATAATTTTGAGGGGAGTGATACCTGCAAATAATAAGGACATAATATACTTCTAAACTTATGTTGGTTTGTATATTATAAAAGTAATATATTATCCTAACATAAAGTATTTATCATTAATACTAATTAGATATTAGTTATTTTTTATAAAAATCACCACAACTCCCCAATTTACTCAAAGAAGTATCAACTTAATACTAATTGAATATATCAATTTAAGAAGGTCTTAATGAGACAAACTTCATGAAAATGTACAGAGGCTTGGGACGAACACAAAAGAAAAATTAAAACATGTTGTAAAAGAAAATAGAAAAAGGTAATGGTCGGATTTACGTATTGGCAAAATTCATTTTTACGATAATAAGAAAAAAAAAACAAATATAAACTACCTATAGAAGTTTTAATTCTATTTTAAATTTTGTTAATGGTTAAGATAACTTAACACAATCCTTACTAATTATCACATTATTAAAGAAAAAATTAATGAGTATTAATAGAGCACAAATAAAATTAACAAAATAAAAATTACTATACTAAAATTATAATTTTTTTATAGTACTAAATAATACTTATTACATTGAAATAAAAAATTATAAAGGGAGTGAGATGGAATGAACACATTAAAGAAAGATGTATAAAAAGTTAGTTACTCAAAAAAATTTCTAAGACAAAAATTGATATAAAAAGATAAATGTTTAGTAATCTCAAGACACTTAGAACTTCTAGAAATTAATTGTGTTAATTAACTAAATTTAAGTTTATACAAGAAGAAAAACCTTATTTACAAAGAAAAAGGTTAGACCACAATACACATAAGAAGTAATGTGAATACAAACTTAATGATTATAAAATGTGAAAATTAACTTAATGATCACACTAATATTAAAATGAAAGTAATGAATTCATATGATTCACTATTAAACATCCCACGCAAGTGATGTTAACATGGTGAAGAAATTATGACCTTTAAATGCGTTTGAAAGTAATATAGTGAGAGGAAATTACAACTTCTATATGTTTTGAAAATCACATGGGGAGAAGTTATAACCCTCACATATTATCTTTTATTTGTTCAAGATATTTGATTTTAGAAAATTTTAGAATATTCTTAAATTTAGTATCGATGAATCTCTTCAAATTTTCAAATTATTTTTTTTTTCTCAATTTTAGTTTCTATTATTATTCTTAATATCTCTTTTATAAATCTCTCTTACATTTTTTTTCTTTATTTATTTCTCTTATTTTCTTTAATGGTATTCTTTGTAGAAATTTATTGAAAAGTTTCATTCTTCAGAGAGTCTTCTTTTTGACTTTTGTTCTTTTATTAATTTTTAATAAAAATAAATACAAGTTTTATAAAATAAATACTTTTTAAAAGGTATATGAGCCTTTTAATCTTAAAAGTATAACACAGTGTTAATTTAATTCCTAAAAGATAAACTTGTGGTCTTAAATATTTAATTTTAGGGATTCTCGAATATTCTTGAACTTAATATCCTGACACTTTTAGAATTTACAAGTTATTTTATTTCTTAATCTTGTCATTTAATATTCTTAATATTCCTTTTATAAGTCTTTTTTAAAATTAATTTTTTATTTATTGTTCTTGTTTTATTTAATTATATCCCTGTAGAGATTTCTTAAGAAGTTTTATTCTAATGAAAGTCTTATCTTCCTAATTTACTTTCCTTTATTAGTTTCTAATAAAAATTAATACAAGTTTCACAAAATAAATATTTTTTAAAAGGTATATCACGCTTTTAGCCTTGAACTTATAAATCACAGTTAATTTAATTCCTAAAAGATAAACATTTTATTTAATTATTGAATGTATAGAAAATGTAACAATTATATATCTTTTAAAATTTTAAACGTATAAGGTATACAAGGTACGATGTATATACAAACGTTTTCTTACAATGTTAAACGTTTTCTTACAATATTTAAACGTTTTCTTACAGTATTTTGTATAACCTAGTATACTAGAAACGTTTTCTTGTGATTGTTGCATTTTTATTATTATTAAACGTTTTAGAAGTTTTTTTCTGTTTGTCCTCATAAGTCTTGTTCATGAATTTTAATGAATTAAATTCAAACAACCGATCAGAAAAAGATACCAAAAGAGATGATTTGTGATTTATGTTTTGTTGCCGCAAAAACCAATTTGAAAGTTTGAAACTTTCTTGGTGGGTAGTTCCACAGTTTGAACTTTGAAGCTTGAACATGACATGACATCCTTCTCACAAGCCCAATAATTCTCTTTGCTGTCTCACTCCATTGGACTATATATTCAGAGCGGAAGTGAAACATAGTTCTTAACCGTTAACTTTCACTCTCTGTAGATTTGGTTTGTGTGTGATAGCTTTATCGTCCCCACTGAATAGTGAGGGGAAGCATAGCATCCCACCATCCTATTTCACTCTCCCAATCATGCCTTCAGGTGCTAAGAAGAGAAAAGCGGCAAGGAAAAGGAAGGAAAAGCAAAACAAGATCAATCCATCAACCAACAACCCCCAAGGTACCCTTTTTACTTCATGTGCTTCTTGCAATTAATCATAGATGGCCCTTTTCAGTTGTATCTCATATCTGTTTTTGGGCTTTTTGTTCTATTTGGGTAGATGGGGTTGTGTTAATTATTCTTGTTTTGTTTCACTTTCATTGGGATTTTCAAAAATTGTTGGGAATGTGCAGCTGTGATTGGTTGTGGCTGGGTTTGTTCAGTAGGGTGCATGGGTTTTTTGTTAATTTGGTATTAATTGATAATAGTTTGATTGATTGTGCGACAAAAATGTTAGGAAATGGTGTTTTGAAGTCAATAGAAGAGGAAGGAAGTAATGGTGGTGAGGGTAAGGTTCCTGCATATAACGGACATGGTGACCAGCATAATCCATTCAAAGATGGAAGTGAAGAACTGGAATCTGCTGCTCAGCCGCATGCTTCTGATGTTGAGTCCTTGAAAGTAGTCTCTAGTGATGTCAAGATTGACCAAGAGTTAGGAGGAAAGGAAGATTGTGTTGTTTTGGTGGAGAGAAGTTTGAAGTCTGAGGAGAGTTTTGAGGGCAAAAATATAAGTTTTGAGCACAATGAGACTGCCAAGGAATCATATTTTGAGAATGGGAATGCAAGCGATACTTCAAAGGGTGAATCCCTCTCCGAGAAGAACTCGGACAATGGGAATTGTGTTTCAGTCAAAGAGGCAATTGTTTGTCATGTGTTTGTTAAGTCCAATGATTCTGTGTCTGAGGGAGAAAACAATGATAGTGGAAGTGTAGTACTAGAGAAGTCAGTAGTCCATCCTGAAGAAGTGACCAATCTCTCTATGAAGATAAATGAGGATAAGGTGTCTCCATTAACCAATGAGAATGTGACAACATTAAGTATGGGGGAGCCTAAGCCAAAGGAATGTGATGGTAAAATTTTAACTCCAGTGTCTGCTAGTCCTTTCACTAAATTTACCAATGGTGCAGAACATATTAAGGGTTGTGAGCTCGCAGAAAGTTACAATAATCAGGTTTTACATTTTCTCATATCTACATTACAAGTTTTTCATCACACAATATTTGTAAATTTTTTGTTTGGAAGTGATTTTAAATATATTTTTCTTTGCTGCATTAATATGCAGCCTCATGCAGCATTGGCTCCAAATGTGGTGAAAAAGACCTCATGGTTGAGTTGCTGTGGATTGTTTGAAGTTCTCTCAAGTTCAAATAGATAATTTCAGGTTTTCCCTTTGAAATTATTTTAGCATGTAAGATCATGTTTTTGTGGACTATCTTTCAACTTAAAGGAGTGTATTTACAGAGATAGAAAAGCTCCCTCTTGTGTGCTTGCTTGTGGCTGTTTTAAGTGCTTATCCGGTTGTATTGTTTCTAATTGGTTTGGATATTTGTGTTTTGTGAATTTTAAATTAGAGGGAAGTTTAGTATGTTTTCTTTATTCACTAATTGTTTCTTGTTTGTCTTTTTGGTGAATGCGAGGAGTCATAGGTCTTTGGACCAATTTTTAGATACTAGCTTTAATGGTTTTGATACAAAGATGCTAAATTTTGGTGACTATCAATCCATGTTATTATTTGGTGCATTTGGGAGCACAAAGATAATATTTTATATGAGAAATGCTTGACTGAGCAGCTGTTTTAGAATGTGATTAGGAAATTTGCTTCTATTTGGTTTTAAACACATGGTCCTTTAAGACGGTTTCTCCAACATACACAGAGTGATTGGGTAACTTTGCTCCATTGGTGACTTGTTTTATTCTTTGTTATTCATTTTCCAATTCTTTGTCGTGAAGAATCTCTTATCCTCTAATTGTCTTATATAACTTTACTTTCTTCATCTGATTTTCTTTTTTTATTGTTGATGACACTGTCTTGCTCGTGAGATTCATCTAGAACTAAGTGTCTGCTTATCATTCTGAAGCTCGTTCTTTGTTGTTATTAAGTTCTACTTAGTCTGAGCATTCAAGATGTAGTTCTTAGTTCTATGTGTTGTATCAATTCATTTTTAAGTTGTGCTATTCTTTTTGATAATGTTTATTTTGGGGAGTATTGTAGTAGAATATCGCTTTATCAGTATACATTCTAAACTGCAAATCAACTTTTCTTGCAGAAATACAAGCGAGAGTATCTCAACTGATGGGTCAAAGATGTGAAGATTTAGAAGGATTTTGTCTGAAATTTTGGCATGTGTTGATATAGGTGATCTCCTTCTTTAAGATTTTCTAAAATATAGCAGGCAACCAGGCCAAACTGTATAATCCATACAACGTTTGTTTACATTACAGTGGATGTTGGTTTGTAGCAACAATGACAATCTTTCAATATGTGTCTGTTAATTTTGCGTTATTGAATTATTTTCTTAGTACTGTTTATTTCATCCTTTCTAGAAATGTAGAGCAGCAGTAGCTAAATTCACATTGAATGCACCAAGAATCAACATTCTTCATCTTCTAACATATGGTGCAATTACATCTCTGTTGTGTCCTTGTTCAAGAAATGGTCGAAAATGGGTCTACTCTTTTTACTTAAATATAAAAAACGTGTTATATAGAAAGCTTTAATCATACCATAAAGTTATCTTACCAATATATATATATATATATTATATTATATTACATTACAGTTTATAGTTATTCAAAAATACATTAAGAATATATTATACAGTTGATATGGATTTCTTCCCCCAATAATAAAAGGGCCTTTTGCTGTTGCACCCCCGTAATTGCTAACTGCACCCCATACTAAGAGTTAAAAAACTAAAATACCCTTCCTCGCTGTACTATGCTCCTGTTGCCACTGTCACAGTTGCCGCTGCATCTCCCACTACACCTCCGTTTTCCATTGTCACTGTACTTTTGGAGAGGAAGAAGAAGAAGAGAGTTGTTATGAGAATTTTGTTTTAGAAGGTATTATATATATTTTGGGAAACTTGTTTTAGAAATTTGAGAGTTTGTTCAAAAAGTTTATTTAAAAAAGTATTTCATATGATCTGAAAAGTTTGTTCAAGAAATCCTGTTCTAGAATGCATTGCATGTATTCAAAATAGCTTGTCCTGTAAATTTTGTTTTGGAAATCATGTTTGAGAAATTCTGGAAAGCTTGTTTTGGAATATTTTTAAAATAGGCATTCTAGAAGTCACATTTATAAAGAGTAAAATAGTCATTTAAAAATTAATGGTGTAATTAGAAATTATGGAGGTACAGGAAAAAAGCCCAATGAAAGTAATATTAGAGTTATGGGCTATTTATAAGCCTAATATCACTTAAAAGTTGTTCAGCTTTTTCTTCCTACACCCTCTTAATTTTACCTGCACCCTTATAATTTTGTCCTTGTAAGTTTTATTTGAAAGCCATGAGCTCCATGGAAAACTTTGTTGCTGTTGTTGGCTGAAGTTTAGTAGTGGAGGAAGGGAATAGTAATCGTGACGTGTAGTGGAGCTAGTGGTGTTGTTTAGAAGTAATTATAGGTGGTTTCCGGTAGTTTTTCTTAGTAATATTGGTTGAAATGGTGAAAATGTCATTTCCAAAATTCAGAGTTTGAAAAGAGAGTTCTAGAATAAGCATTCTGGAACGTGTTTGTGAAACACAATGTCTTCCAAAATAAAGTTTTTGAAATTATAGGGGGATATTTTGAAAAATATAATCCAAAATAGTTTGCAGTGTTTGACATTGTATTCTGAAACCATTTTTCTAGAACAGTACGAAGTAAATTTTGGAAAGCCATTATGCGTTATGGAATTAGAAGTTTTAAAGATTTCTGAAATTGTTAATCTGGAAGGTTGTGGTACTATGTGTTCTAGAAAGTGATTTTGGAATACAATAAATGAATTTCCAAAAATGAAATTCAGAATAGTATAAACTCCAGAAATATAATTTAAAAAGTGTAATTTTCATTTAGGAAACATATTCTAGAATAGAAAATTATAATTCTGGAATTTATTTTTTCTATTTCAGAATTGACTTTCCAAAATATTTTTAGTTGTGATTTTTTTTATTACATGAACTGAATTTTTATAGAATATATAAAGGGTTTTATGTGAGGATATCGTTGGGCTGCTAATCATTGCTGGTACCAAAATGACAACTTTACGCTAATTGTTACAGAAGTTTATCAGGTTTGCCATCATCATTAGCTTAGATTTAATCAAGATTATGAGGTTTGCAAGCCATGATTGTTGCTTAGATTTAATCAAGCTTAGGAGGTTTCTCATGCCATGATCAATGATTAGTCAGAGGAAAAAAAAAAAGAAAAAGTATTGATTTATGTTCTCCTTTTTATTGCTCTTATAAATGATGTATTATAGATTCATACAAATTCCAATCATTCAAACCACACTCCGATGCTAATTCTCCTTTGACATTTAAAGGGGACAGAAAAAGAAAGAGAGGGAGAGAAAAAAAAAATACAAGCACACCAATACAAAGCCTTCATGCCAAAAAAATAAATAAAAACCCACCACCACCACCATATTCCCTCAACCTTCAGGTTTATCTTCTGTGTGCAGAAGCACCGTGAATAGCAAGTATGTAGAAAAGCTGTGTAGCTGAAAGTATAATTATAAAAGACTCCATTGTTTTCTGCAACATTGGACATTCTGTCAGATGAAATATACTAACAAGAATGTTATTAAGAAAGTAAATTAATGTTCCTGTCTTACCAGACGTGCATTTCTGACACGAAGCCCAATCTCTTTCCAGGCAAAGCTGCATAAATTTAGTTCAGGCTAGATAAGTAAAACAATACTGCATAATTAGTTTCTGGGAATGTGTGAAGAATAGAGAAAAGATTATTACCCCATGGCCAGGAGTGTGAGAGTCCAAGCCATGGTAGCAACTGAAGCTGCAGATGGCAAGCTCTCAGCAGTCCATGACCGGATATGACTGATTCCTGATATTGCTGATGCAGCACCAACCACTCCAGCAAGCAAAGCAAATGTTACAAAGAATCCAGTGGAAGCATTTCCCATTGGGAAGAATAAGGGTGAAAAGTGTGCTGGCAGTTTTAATTCTGGACCTGCATAATAGTGTCATAACAACATAAGCATGCTGAAGAAACACAGAATGGTTGGTTGGTTGGTTACATTTGAGGAAACATAGGGACATCATAAGTTTTCTCACCTATAATAAAACCATGATCTATTGCTCTGTTCATGGCCCATCCACCAATGCCCAAAACTATGGCATACATGCAGAAGTTCAACCCCAGAAGAAGGGTGGCAATGGGCTTCATTTGGTCATTAGCCATGTTTTCTAGAGAAGGGAAAAGCTGCTGGGAACAAGAAAAGTGTTATGGGATTTAAGGAACCTTAAAAGTAGTGAAGGAAAGGTTGTAATCCAAGGAGCAGGAGATGCATATGTTTTGTGCAAATGAGAGTTCTTATAAATATGTGAAATGGATAAAACCAGAAGTTTGGGGTTTTTTTCTTGACAAGGCTGCTAGTTAGCTCAAAAGCTCCATGCAGGCCTGTAAAGATGATGCTTCACAATCACACTTCATATCAAAATATGACTGATTCTTCCTTGCCTCTTACTTTTAAGGTTTGTTTAACTGTAATACCTTCTCAACAGGCAACTTCTTAACAGTTGTCTGTAGTTTGTTCTGTGAGGCTAGTCATATTCTTTGCCACTCCTTCACTCTTCTCATTCACAACACTGGCCCCATTCCCAGTTAAAAAAATCTTGCACTGTTTCTAATGAACTTAATTATAGTGCCCAAGTATTTATTATTTAGTTTTATAAGATAGAATACTTGTTTGCTTTCATTGAAAAAGTTGTTACTATCCCAAGAAAAAGAAATCAGAATAAGAAAATTAAGTTAAGGAACTTCTAAAAGCTAGTTGAAAAAAGTATACTTACTGTTTAATACACAATGAGACAATTGCATAAGTGTCATATATCATATAATTTTGATAGTAATAAATTAAATTATAATATCGGTAGCGTTCAAAACACACTTCGTTATAAAAACTATTCAAGTTTATATATGTTATATATAACATGATAATATGTTAGTATTAATGTGGTTTGATTTCAAATATATTCTAAGCCATCCATTATTACGAGATACAATTTTAAGTATATATTAAAATAACTAAATTTAACACTGAAATAGAATCCAAGTTACAGTACGAAAGAAAAAAATGAAACTTTTTCGGAGATCTAATGGTCGACCTAGAGTCTCTTGAACGTCTTGATCCTCGAGTTCTCTTAATTCTGTAATTTTTCAATATATATTTTTACCTTTAATGAGCAAAAGAACATGCTGCTGATCTTTAAAGCTCCACGTTCAAGATATTATTGGGGTATGTTTCATTATTCTTTATAAGATAGCACTCCAAAAAAATTACGTTTATCAAGATTTCTTAAAAGTTCGTTCAGACCCTTCGAACCATGCGTGGAAATTAACTTATTTTGAGAAAAATAATGTATTTTACAGTTTTCTGAAAGCAATAAAAAAGGATTATTTCTAAAAAAAAAAGGTTAAATGCTCAAAATGACAGGATCAAATCCAAGCATAGGGACTTCAAGCATGGACCACCTTACCAAGATAACAAGGTTAGAACAGCACGGAGTCGATTTCCGTTAGGAAACCAGGAAGACATAGTGTATTAAAGGGAAATATTTATCACACTCAGATCAGATTATAGATTTTGTTATTAAAAAGAAATAACCAATGTGTGAATGATATAAATTATTCATCAGCTCAGAGTCTCATTCCTCTTTTTCATCATAATGGTTCTGGATAAATAGCTACGAAACAAATTTTCATTCAGAAGAAACAGTCGCCAACGTACAATCTTCTGGGTTGGTAATTACCAATAATGAAGGATAAATAAAAAGCAAGCTTCAATATAGTTGCCCCTTCTCTGCAGTAGTACAGTGGCATGTTCCATGCATGCAAAGATTACACTGCAAAGTATTATGTCTGATAAACCTCAGGAAGCTGAAGACCAACACTTGAAGCAGATTTTGCAAGAGTCCTTTTCACTTCATCTGATCTATCCACAGCAATATTGTATGAAAAAAGTAAATCCTGCAAAAATTGTCCACAGTGATGCATGGTCAAAGAGACAAACAAATATAACACAGTTTTTCGGTATATATATATATATATATTGCAGGCATAGAATGAGACAAAACAAAATGATATCAATAATAAGACAATCTCCATTCGATTTCTCCTGGCTCAGACACGCGTTGGTGTTGTTGATCACTGGTAAAAAAACACATCCTCTTCCGCGTCTCTTATTTTCGTTTAATAATTTACATGCCTTAACTAAAGCTGTTGAGGGTTGACACATCAAGTTTTTAACATAACAAGTTCATGTAAATATCATTTGACAAATAATAACTGTTCAATCAAACTTCTTACCCACATGCATAAATAAACGAGTATTTAAACTTTAACGGAAATGCAACAGAAAGGAATAATACCTTCTGATGGTGTACACTGTTAAGAAGAAAAGTATAATCACGAGCAATTTTTATTTTCTGTTGGACAGCCGCACCATCAGACAAAGTTTGGTTGTTACGGAACTCTGAGGTTACAAATTCTAAAAAATGACTCTTGTGCTCTTCATTCCCAATATGTTTCTTGACCGCCTTGAGAAGATGGCGATAAATCTTAGCTGTTTGGAAGGCGTCGGATCTCATTTGTTTCTATAAGTATCCACAGTATACTTTCCTGCACAGGATGGCATATTTTAGATGCATACAACTTTAGGAATCTCAGTTAGCAGAAAAAGTAAAAATGAAAACTAAATGAGGACAGGATGGTGTAAGGTATAACAGAAAGAAATAGGACTGGAGAAAAGAAGGATTACAACAGAAAGAGGAGTATAAAATTTCACGCGAACAAAGAAACAAAGAAACGATAAAGAAAGTTGTATGGAACGAAGATCTTCAATCCTTTTCATATTTCTCTCCAAGACTGACAAAATAAAAGTACAAAATGGGATCAACCTCAGGGTTTGGTAAAGTTACTAATTCCAAATAACAGGGAATATCAATAGGAGGCGAAACATTAATTTCATGCTACAGCAATTTTCTTCCTTAGAAAATCCCAGAAGACATGCAGAAAATAAGTTTATCCTATATTGATGTATAACAATTCTATTACGACATACACTTAAACAGATTTTACAAATGATGTAACCAGTTCAAAACAACTTGACTTACTATGCTAAAGGGAAGCTGTGATATTTCAAATTTGAAGTCAATTCCATCAACCATTGAATAGTGGAAATACTTTGAATGAATCCATGATCATTCTAAAGAAAATCATAAACTATAGGCTCGAATATGCAGCTAGCATGTTTTCCAGATTCTTGCTCTGCCAACGGCGTCACAATACATCTGCGAAATGTCGCAATAAGAGGCCACTAAATTCTTTAAAAGAAAAAAAAAAATCTATGTGTGAATTTCAATGATGCATTTTAAAATCTAGACAATTCATTTGCTTCACTTGAATTCCCTTCAGTTGCAAAATGTGTTTGTCTGAATAGAGAAATTAAATTCCCCTAATTCACAAAATCCCTATTTGGATAAAGTAATTGATCTCCTTCAAAAACGACGATAATTTTGATATATTGTTTAACTTTAGATGCTATATATACCGTGTCATGTAATATATGTAGTCTAATAAACTACCAATAACAATAGCAGGAGGCATCTCCAAAGAAATTGCTGTAAATATTTTTATAAATAAAATTGAAAATTGGACCTCCTAAATCGCAATCTGTGGTCATCATCGTTTTTAGAACACACATCAAACAGTTTGTGGGCAAAACGAAATACACTGAAAAAGTGCCATGTAACAAAATGTAAAGCATAACGGAAAGGACAAACAAATGAGGAACTAAACGAGTTGGTATGTTACATTATACAAGGAAATTTCCAACGAGATAGATTGAACAAACCTAGAACAGGAAAATAAATAAAATACATATATAAAACTCAGACCCAAGAACACCAGTACGATCGTAGTGGTGAACGGTTATCAAAGGTAAAAAAAAAAAAATGATGAATAAGAGATATACAAAACGAGGAATAACACGTAACAAACAACGAAATACCCATATTTAGCAGCTATGAAAATGCAGGAGGTAAATTGAAGTAATGATATTTGAAGAGTGAAATAGAAGCAGTGTTGCTTACTTCCTTTTCTTCTGCCTGAGGATGGAAGATGCTGAAATCAAAGCGTTTTTCGTCGCAAGCAAAAGGTGTCTTGGCCTCTGCTAAGGCTTTTCTGTTAAAAAAATTGCTATTTCTTTCGGCACCCATAGTTTAATTATACACCTAAATAGGTTTAAAGAAAAAGTTGAAATTATCTATGTACTGAAATTTGTACAATATGTGATACATATTTTTGAATTCTTAAAACTAAATGTAATTCCGAATACACAATATTGAATATATTTATAGATTATGCAATATACAATCTAAATTTATTCCACATACACATTCCAAATGAAAAATTACAAATATATTTTAAATTATATAATAAAAGGATATATTTTAGACTCTACCATTTAGAACTATATTTCTCATTATACATCTATAATATTTTTTTATTAAAAATTTATTTTAAATTATATAATTTAAAATATATCTTTATTAAAAATATATTTTATATTGTGTAATAAGAAATACATTTTACGTTTAAAAATACAATTTTAGATTTGAAATATCTTTTCAAAAATTTGGTCTTGGGATAATTTGTAATTTGAACACTCCATGAAGGTGTATGAACTCCTAGAGAGTCAACATTGCATTTGAGTAAAAGTTATGAGATCTTATACAATGAGGGAGGCTTTATAAAATTTTTGGATTTGAGTAAATATTATCGTCAAATCTTTCAAATGATGTGACAAAGTAAAACCCATAAAAAATAAAATAAACCAATATCTTATATGATGACCTTATAATAGAGACCACCTAACAAATCTAATTTAACATGATAATCAAGTGATACATCAATTATCACCTATCATACCAAGTTGAAGACAATATGAGAATTAACTTATCATTAATCAATAAGAAAAACAATAATGACAAATTTTATTTTATGTAATAACTTTTAATTCTAACTCGATTAAAAAACGACATATTTTTAAGATATTGGGAAGGATATTCAACCAATTTACATTAAAATTTTGTATGGAGTTAATTAGTTAAAAAAATTATCATAGATAGAATAATTATAGAAATCAATAAATGTATTATACACAAAATTGGTCAATCTTTTACATAGTCATAGCATGTATTATTTACTTTAAAAAGTATTGACTAATTAATAAAACGTAACATAACTTGTTATAATGCCAGCACTACATTTTAAAGAAAAAGATGAGTATTTTAACTAAGGATTGTATAATTTTATTAAAATAAAGAGATAAAATGTAATCAAATATCTCTCATGAGAATGGAAATCTAGTCATATATGAATTTGTGCTTAATATGTTAGATCATAAATAGTTTTACTTAGTTAGCTTCTATCTTATTTGCAAATATATTTTTTCGAAAGATAAGATTTCATTTACTGTTTGTGTAAAATTTTTAAATAAGTATATATATATATATATATATATATATATATATATATATATCAAATTCATGACTCAATGCCTCGTATCTATGATATGTAAAACAAGAATTTAGTGTTTTATATAATTAAAGTTTAACAAATTAAAAGATATTTTTAACCGGTTAAACAAGTTTTAGATTACAAATTTAATATTTAAATAATTTTAATCTATTTAAAAATTGTTTTAATAGACTAAAATAAAATTAAACTTAAAAATTTAAATTTTAAGTGATTTTAATATACTAATTTATACTTTTAAATTAATATTTCCTTACTAAACTAATAAGAGAAAAAACATTTTATCATATTGAAACAACTTTTAATCCACTAAAACGCTACCAAAAATTTTCAGTGACTCTTTAAACTCAGTGACTGAAAATCATATCCAACTCTAGTAATCTCTTTCATAAAATAAGGTTGAATCTCGTGGTTGCACAAAAAAGTTACAAGGATTAAAGGAATATCGTACACGGATACATCACATATATTCCCATCTTTCTGTTTTTGTAAGTTTTTGCTATTTCTTTTTCCCTCATTTACATGAGTATTACGAAACACTATCCAATCCTTATCACTGTGTATAATTCATTGAATTATCCTCTAACCTCTACTATACAAACCTTATCCAATGAACATGCATTCAAGGAACTATAAATACTACAAGAAAGCTCAAATGAGTTGGGAGTGGAGGTGGTGACAGTAACCCATTCTTTGTCAACTTTCTCAATAAAGGAATGTGCCCTTGGGATTGCATCAAATTGGAGTTTGTTGCTCTGCAACTTTAAGAAGTCCAATGACAATATCACGTCAAAATATTTTTCCGAATCAGCTATCGTAGGCGAAATTTGCATCCCAATTTTTGCTTCCTGTGACTTCATCAACCCAAGAAGCAGCGAGTTTCCCCCACCAATTTTTTCACTTGGGCAGCATAACTGCAAGAATGTACAGCAGAAATGAACCAGGGAAAGTATATGGCCATTAAAAATCAACGAAGAATAAAAGTAGCTTTTTGCTCAGATAAGTTTTCTATAAACACTTGTACGAGAAAAAAAAGTAAAATGAATTAAGTTTCTCCCATGAGTTAAAAATAGAGTAAAATGAACCAGCTTATGCACTCTAACTTTGGAGGAGTTAGATGTATAAGTTTTTGTAAAAGTTTAAGTGCATGAGTTGATTTTAGTGGAGGACAATTAATTTTAATTTTTCATTATAAATGTTTACAGAAAAATTTATCCAAACAATACCTATAATGTTTCTAAACCAAGAACAGATTGTTCAATGTTTAATTTTAATTCAGTATTTCAGCACAGTATTCTAGATTCATTCCGGATTACAGCAACTAAGTTTATTTTTAAGAAAAATAACAGCAGCATGTGTATATGTCTGTCTGGCACAGAAAGCTTGAAAATAAATAGAAATGGAACAACTTGAACAAAATGACAACCTCATCCACTTGAGAAAGTTCTCAAGCTTCTTTTAAAGAAATGTATCCATGAAGAAGACACAATAGTTCGATAGAAAAACAGGGCATGAGTAAATTTGGAAAATCTCTTACACCTATTAATAGAAAAAAAAAAAAGAGTAAAAAAGAAGAGAATTAAAACTATATAATGCAATAAAAATCTGCAATTCTTTAACAAAAACATAGGCACAAAAAGACATGATCCCAAGGCCTGCAGCCAAATATAAGCATCTCAAGCCTCCTTCATTTCATACATAAACTTGGTGGTACACTTAAACAACAAGAAAAATAACACTGCCTTAAAAGAATGATTTTTTCTTTTATTCATCAAAGAATGATTGACCATGTATTGCAAGAGGTAATAATGACTGTACATCTTCACATATATCCTTATATTAATATTATTAAAACAGAGTCCTGAATAATTTTTGCACATAAGGGAAACATCGGAAAACTATTTCAGAGAATATCAACCATAATAACTGTTCATCAAAAACTAGAATGTAAGAAGAACCCAGACAGAAAAAACAGAGAATGAAGTTGTCCATACATTCACTAGCATGTAAACTTTATTTAACTATTTAGCTAAAAGGCTAAAGCCATAGAGAATGCAATAATGAGTCGAACAGTAAAAGTAGATGCATTAAATCAGAAAAAAAAAAAACCTAACAAAAATTATGTTGCTCTGTTTTGCTCATAGTGTTATGCATTACAGCTTAAAAACTAAAAGTATAATCTTTATAAATATAAATATAGAGAGAAAAAATCTAACCTCAATGTACTCAACACCCATGCCAATAAGATTATCTGCAATGCTATGTTTTGAAAATAAGCTAATAAGTCCTCCAGATCCAACAGGAGATTGGAGTATTTCCCAAGGTGATTTCATTAGAATCTTATGTTTGTTCTGCCCCTCAGGCAAGCTGCTAACTACTGGCAGCTTCTCTTCCTCCAAAAACCATACCTGAAAGAGGGTTAAAACATGAAATCACGAGAGAGGCAAATTGTGCAAGCATGAGAAGACTTCCGCACTAGAATGATATTTTAAAATAAAAAAGGTGAATGCTACTTTGTGTACCAATAATGTCAGTGTGTGTGTGTGAGTTGGTTTTTGGCTGTTCTTTACAAGCTGTTTGTGAAAATCTGTCTGAAATTCTTTATAACTATTAGACAATCATTCCCCGAATCACCACCGTCTTACAAAAAGTTTGCAAAGCGTTTTTAAGCTCTATTTGACCTCTCTTCTAGAGCTAACGTATTTCTTTTCAAACATCTTACTCATAATACAATATTGACAACAAGACAAGAGAAACCGTCAAGAAGTAAAGGAAAGTAGCATTTCAAGATGAAAGCCTAGGAAATTGGATACTAAAGCCACATGAACCTTTTCTTTCAACAAAAATTCTGAACCTTAATTATATGTAACTTGGGATAGAACAAAAAATATGCAACACCAAAAAACTTGAGCGCATATCTAAGATAATACACGACATTCAAGGAGATGCTTTATGACATGAACCTTTTCTGAGTCAAAATTGAAGTAATTGTTGCTTGTAAATAGATCTCTTAGAGACTGAATTTGTTGGGCTGAGGAAACCAAAATTAAAGGCACAGTAACACGACCTTCGATCTGCAAAAGATGCACATTTATTAGATGAAGAAAAATTATTCTGTATATAGTCACTCCAAAAGATACTTAGTTACTTACGCATATAATAACTTGCAGACAAGCTTTACTTGTATCATCAAGGTAGAAAAAGGAAGAAACATGATAGAAGATAATACATTCTCTTCAAAAATAGTGGACATGAAATGAACATGACTAACAACTTCAGATGATGGCATTTTTCTGATTTGTTCGAGTATTTGTTGAAGAGATTATTGCTTTGCTGTGATTAGATTAATACACAAGATCCCTCTGATGGATCACGGGACAAATACATTTTCACGACAATTAATCATTACCAAAAGGATATTTACAAAAAGTACATAATTAAACCCAAATTTACAACCATTGAAAAATTTTCACCACACTACCTTTTGGAACATGTGAAAAATCGAATTGTCAATTGCTTCATTTTCTACCATGTTAGACTCATAAATGCTCCCCTGGTGCTCTTTTTCATTCAAGAGAAAGACTGTAGCCATTTTGCCCTCAGACATGAGCTTAAGTCCCTTCTCCTGCATATCTTTGACCAACTTATTTTCAGTTCCATTTGAGAAATATTCCTCTGATAATTGGATGGAATTTATATGCTTTGCTTCTATGGCACTGGCCAACTCAGCTACATTCCATCTGATTAAAAAAGTTAAAACATAAATGAATTCAAGCAAATGAAACGATGTTTTCCTTTGTCAATAAAAAGGGGACAGGAAGTGGCAACAAAAATTATTAGATTAGGAGGAACAAACTTTCATTGTTGTTATTGTCATATTAACTTGCCTCTTTGCTGGACGTTCAAGACTTTGTAAAGCCTCCTGGAGCAATTTGGAGTTTACACCAACAATCTGATCACTAAGCAAGCTCCATTGATCTTTCTCTCCATGTTGATATCCATGAAATACATGTTGTTGCCCCATTTCAGAGAGTTTCTTTTTTGCTGCAATGAGACGCTTTTGAAACTTTTTCCTTTCTTTCCATTCCTGACACCATTAAGTGATATTATCCAGAGCCAATTAAATATCTGAATCAGTTATTCGGCAAAGAGAATCCGGTCAAATATTGATATCACAACAGAGAAAAAAATCCATAAAGGCAGTTTAGAATCCAAATAATACAAGTACAGATATTGAGATATAGAGTGGAATGCTGCCACCTTGTGAAAATTAAAATTCCACTTGGGTTGGAATAATATATATGTCTGCCAGCATGACTTGCATATAAATGGGAAAAAGTACTAAAAATCATATCTAAATGATAGATTTTCAATTCAGCTTTTTTGGACTGCAACATACTGTCCATCTGTAAATTATCGGAGATTTAAAGTGTTATTAAATTTCTTCCCCACATGTGTGCATTTTAGGATCTGGACAGGTAGGAAGATTGGTAATGTTAAGGAATGTGCAAAGCTTAGAGTAGTAGATCCTAACAAAAACATCATGATAACCCATGGGGTTTCTTCTAAAGATGATGTGATGTTATGGACACATAATTTTGCTTACTTGAAGAAGTTGTTCCCATCTTTGTTGAATAAAAATTCCAATTTGATCAATGTTATGGTAACTATCTCCTAGGACATCCTATCAGTCACATAAACCATCATGCTCATTTCCTTCATACATCTCGAGTTAACAATGTCACGGGTTCAAAGTTGTCTGTGACATTCATAGATTATCACACAAGGGTTGTATGGGTGTTCCTGATGAAAGAAAATTCAGAAATGGGGAAGGTTTCGAAGATTTCTACAACACAATACATATCCAGTTTCAAGCTAACATTCAAGTCCTTAGAAATGACAATGGGAAGGTGTGCCTCCATAATTATATTGGTGAATACCTTCTCAAGCATGAGTGTACTAAACTTCATGTGTGAACTCATCACAACAAAATAATACTACAAAAAGGAAGAATGACTCCTTAAGGAAGTTACTAGATCACTCATGGTATCAACTAATGCACCAAGTCACTTTTGGGGTGAAGTAGTCCTTCCTTCAAACTACCAAGTGAACAAAATGCCTTCCAAAACCCTTAATTAGAAAACCTTGTTGTCGATATACCCAAACACCAAACTCTTTAGCTACCTTTCAACCCAAAATCTTTGGATGTACAACATTTGTACATGACCAGAAACCAAATCTAAGCAAACTAGAACCTAAAGCCTTTAAATGCATTATCAACTAGATATATGACTATAAGTGAGGGTAAACCTTACCTTACAAGCCAGTTCTATGAGATTAATACTTATTTATAGTATTGAAATATTAGTGTACAAAATTATTCTTGTATTCCTATTTATACCTCCTGATATTAGTTCTGTATCAGTGAAATACATTCAGTTGTCCAAAACTTCAAACATATTCAGAGGGAAAAAAAAAACTCCTAACAGTAACAGATTATTAGTAAAGTATCATGGAAGTATGACTCACAAGTTGGCGCCTTTCTTTTTTGGACCTCTCATCAAATCGTAAATTTAATTCAAGGAGTCCCTTAGGCGGTGTAATATGTATTTCTCTTCTTTTCATATCAACATCTGGAACAATGGCTTCAACAAAAGGTACCAAAACAAGCTGACCAGAAACATCTGTTCCTGCAGACTTTGACTTTCCACTCTTATCAAGCGTATCAAAAGATGAATCAAGCACAATTTGTAGTAGGTCGTTGGCTCCACTATTGAAAACATTTACAACAGTTCCGACAAGTGTTCCATTTTCCTGAGAGGAACAAGCATGGTCAACAACACCTTCAAAAATTGCATTCAGGATTAAAAAAACTCATTATAAGGTAACAAAGATATTAGAGTAGAAAACTTAAAGCTCTTACATATCAACATCACAATATCTATACGTTATTTATAGTAGCCTTTTTCATTTTTATCACTATATTAGCATTTGGCATTTCATTTGCTTGATCCTTGGTACAAAGAGACAGCTAGCATTCGGATATGTATCTAGTAAAGAACAGTTCTGTTTTATGGAAGAGCATAAATTAAATGGCGAACAGTTTGCATTTTTGTCAAAACAGCACACAACTGGAGTCACAGAATTACAGAAAAACAACTGATGAATATAGGAGGGATATCTTTTATTTTATTAATAGGTGACCCTTTAGCAACAATTTAAATAATGAATAAGGGGAGGTAAAGTGGTTGGTTTTCACATATACATAAGATCTGTGATAAGAACAAACCTTCATAAAAACTCTCATCCCTATCAAATCATGTGTGTAAAATTCACCCTCCTCTAATTCCGGCCTGTCGTCATTTGTCACAAGCAAGGTAGCACCAATAAGCATCTTAGCCTGCACGATGTATTGATAGCCAAGGCCAAAAAACATGTATAAATAGGCTGTGTCAATATAGGAAACTTGAGGCTTCCATTCGCAAGCACAAGTGCTAGATCCCTTCCAGGACCAATAAAGAGAGGTGGGTGGCAATTACTTTAACAAAGTGTAGCATTTGAGTTTGCATCAAAACTGACTTTGGAATAAGATTAGTCAAAAGATGAATTCTCTAAGGTGCTTCCTCTTTCTTGAATTAACATAGACAGATATACTGACATATGGGACATTTAAAAGAGCTTAGAGAGAGCTTATTTGGGGCTCAGGAAAATAGCTTATGACTCCTATATAAGTTATTTTTAATTAGTTTATTATCAATAAGCTTATCAAAATAAGCTCTTTTAATTTATTCCTATAACTTTCACTGTCAAATTCATTAGTTACATAAAATTTCTACATTGAAATCAAACTGTATGGTCCATGCATGACTATAATAGGCTAGTAAAACAAAATTTTCATTATTAGGAAGTGCTTCGAAAAACCTGTTCTACTGTGTCAATTCCTCTGAATTTGAGTATCCAACTCTTGAGTCCAGGGTGTTCTCTACCTTCCTGCAGCTCAACTTCTTGAATGCTTTGTCCACCCAAAACCTTGCTCTTCAACCACCTTCTACCAGGCTACTCAACACAAAACACAAGGCTACTTAGCAATTTAAATATCGACATACACAATAAAAAGAACAGAAAATAAACATTACAGTGGCAAAGCGCAGTTCAGGAAAATCAGTGGCTGGTTTCACGCGAATCTCGCCCTGAAGACCATGAACACTCGATATGTAGCCAATGTTAACGAAGCCCAGTTCGTTGTCGCCGTCGTTTACTAAACCCGGTTTGGTGTCGCCGTCGTCAATAACAACCGCATCGGTTTCTGTAACCGTTGCAAAAGAGGGACGAAACTTAACTGAATGCGGAGAACGTGAAAATAGGACGAATGAAGAGTGCAAAGGGGCGTGTTTGGTTGGAGTTAGAAAAGAAGGTTTGAAAGTGAATCCAATAGAAAACGGAGGGATTAGAGGCTGCAACGGGCGTTGGCGAAGCGGGGACAGTGCCTGTATCTTCATTTTCTGCTCACTGTTTTGGCAACGATAAACTACACATAAATATCAATCACAATATATACTTATCCATTATTATATTATAAATTTAAATTATTATTTACAAAACCAAAAATAATGTTTATATGTTCTATTTTTCATATAATTATTCATGCTTTTGTTTTGCGACATAGTATCTTACAAGTTTTTATAATCACTTCTATCTAAAAGCTATTAATTCGGTAATATTTAATAAATTTGTAAATATAATTTGACCTGTTTCTTTTTATTTTGAAATTATTTGTACAACACAGATAATATTGTTGTGTTAAACTTAGAATTTTTATCCATTCATTTTATCAATCAGACATTTAAGTAATAGTAAAACATCAAAATATTTCTTATCATTAATTTATTTACATTATTTTAATTGTATATTTTGTTATCCATTTTTTTTTTATTTTGATTTCATCTTCAAATTTTATCACTGTTTTATTCAATCAAACTATTTTAGTCATCAATCATAATTCAACCCATTTTTACACCATCAAACAAATGCTTAAATAATTTGGTAGAATATAATTTTAGTTGATTTAGCGAGACTAAGGTGATTACTTTTTGAATATTAAAATTAAGTAATTTAATATCTATAATTTATATAAATTACTCCTGTATTAAAATAATTACACACGATTTCTTTAATAATATCTTACACTTTAAAAAGACCAACTATTTTCGTGTAAGTAATATTATTATTTTTTTATTTTCGCAAAGCAGAACTCAGAAGACCGCGAGAGGAGTTGGGAACGGGCGAAAACCCGAACCTATCTTTCTTTTCATTCTCACTCTCACCTCAAGGACGGTGCTGTGTGGAACTTCGATTTTTTCTCATCGTTCTCTAATGGCACCGATATTGTCATCAGGTAAATCTTGCTTCTTCTTCTTTTCTGATTTATTTATTTGTTTCTATGAATGTTCGTTATTATAATTATTATAATCATTGTTAGTGTACATGTTATTGTATTTGATTTCGTCTTATCACGTATTCGTGCCCTTTCGTTAAACACAGTAGATTCTGGACCTGTGCTTGTAATTAGTTCGCCACTCTCTGAATTTAGATTATTAGACTGCAGATAAAATCTTTCGAGTGGTTAAATAGTGTAGCATTATCTAATTACAAATGCACTTAAATGTAAGCGTATTTTATTAGTTAATTAAGAGATGCATATCTTATTAGTTACTTCATTGCATTTTAGTTATCTCTCCATGTCCTGTAAGGGTTATTTCTCCATCCAATCAATCTTTTCAACACAGACAGTTACTAACAATGACACTGAGTTGGGGTTGTCATGATTTTATTGTTTTTTTGCAGGTGTTGATGACAGTATTGATCTTCAAGAAGTTATTTCTAAGGGCTTATCAGGTTTCGATGAATGGACTTCACTGATTTCAGAGGTTGAGAAATTATTTCCGGTAAGTTTGATTTCAAAAACTGAACATGGTATTTGATTTTCTTTCATTTTTTTTTTTTTCAATTATTCATGAGATCAACATTATAACAAACTTATGTTTGATAGGTTAACTAAATAAATTGAGTAATTAAATTACTGACTTTGTTGATTGTCTAAAATGTTAGATGATTCCTCCCTCTTCTCTAGCCCTGGTTTGTGTCATACTAGTAATTTTGCTAATTCTGATAGCAAAAATAAAACTCTAGTTTCATACTCATGTGGAAGTTCTGTAGATGATTGTGAAGGAGAGTTTGAAATTAGATGGTTTTCATACACTTTTACTGACCTTTTTTTTTCATAGAACAAGACTTTATTAACTGAAATGTGAAATGCAGAATAAGAGGAAGCCCTCCTAAATTAGTCAAAGTAGCTGGAGAAACCAATAGAAGTATTTGGGTTAAATGACCTTTTCAGTACTTCTTTCATATATACGACACTGAAATTTCCCACATAGGAAAAAACCGTTGCTGATGCTTAAGTTGTATGTGTTGAGATCTCACATTGACTAAAATATGACCAAATTATAGTATATATAAGTGTAAATTTCACCTTACAAGCTAGTTTTGTGAGGTTGAATTAGTTCATTTTCTAAGAATATGCAAATTTTATAGGTGTTTAGGATGTGATATTAGTGTCTTCATTATAGTAACTTGTAAATTAGATGATGGATTATAGGTGAGTTCGTTTAATTTTAAAAATAAGAGCTTTTAAGAAAAGTGATTTATTTATAAGTGATTTTTATCAAACAAACTTAAAATTAATGTTTGGTTATAATTATAAAAAAAGTTTTTATTTTTAATTAAAACTGATTTACTTGTTTTGGGTATGGCATTACAGAAGTGTTTTTTTTTTTTTTTTTTTTTTAAAATTAAAAAAAAAATACCAATCTTTAAAAAATATAGTTTCTGTAACTCCAAAAAATTCATTTTGAACTTTATAGATGCCAACCACATTAATGAAATTGATGTGAAATTGGAAACCGTGCTACTTA
>Ga0209700_102125_pt1 | contig 40691 bp, 15 predicted proteins | sample SiratroredBW_FD_187528 | JGI IMG/M metagenome (GOLD analysis project Ga0209700, IMG submission 187528) | Root nodule microbial communities of legume samples collected from California, USA - Siratro red BW (SPAdes) (version 2) | ecosystem: Host-associated > Plants > Roots > Nodule | place: USA...
CATTCTAAATTTAAACTATATTACTGTATTTTAATTATATATATATATATATAAAATACAGTAATATAGTTTAAATTTAGAATGATTATTTGTTTATATTAGAAAAAGAGGTTATCTTTGGTGGTTGAATTCAGTCTTTCTGCCTATTTATTGCGTCCTTAAACTTTGAAATTAGTAAGTAATAAACAATAAAGGGAGAAAGGTATCATACGCACTTATTGATCATTTTAAATTAGTAATGATCTCAATAGTATGACTATGATAACCGGATAGGTTTCATCCGGTTATCATTTTGATTTAGAAATGAGAACCGGATGACACCCCCATCCAGTTGTCATTTGAAAAAAATATTAACAACCAGATGAGCAGTCCGTCCGGTTGTTATTTGAAAAAAAATAACAACCGGATGGGGATGTCATCCAATTGTCAAATTTTTTCAAATAACAACTAGATGAGGGTGTCATCCGATTCATATAAAGATAATTATGGAATGAATTTTTTTATTAGGATGCAGAAAAAATCTTATTAGAGTGTAGGAAGAACTCGTCCCTCCTTAGGTTTATATGGCCCATAAACCACAAGTTGAAACATTTATTGAATTGTAGAGTCAAAATTAAAAGAACAAAAAGGTACTCCCAAAATAATTTAATTGGTGTTTTCTCCCTCTATTTGATTTGTCATGTTACAAAGGCAGCAGCAGAATCAATTTCTATAATTAGTGCATAAGAAATAATATTAATATTTATTTTCATGGGTATGTATAAGTAGTAAGACTTATTTATATCATTTCTTCATTTAAAGATAATATTTTTAAAAGTAAAGTTAATATTTATTCTCCTATCCTTTTTCCTTAAAATTTCAAACCTAAATGTATGCTTACTAAGTATCAAATAATTTCCAAATAAATATATATAATATTAAAATATAATAATATAGTTTAAATTTAACATTATTATTTGTATATATATTAAAAAAGAAGCTATCTGTGCTCTTCTTTCGCACATTTATTACGTTCTTAATCACTATATTTTAAACTAGTTAATAATAAATAATAAAAGGTTATCTCGTTGATTCTCGTGTTTTGTTATACTAAAAATCATCAAATTTTGATTGGAAGTTTCTTCTTGTGGTTTCTGTGCTTGAAAAGAATAATAAAATTTTGATTTAAAATTCGCTTAACCCTCTCTTATGTAAAATAATAACAAAAATGAATCATAAAAAGAAGTCCTAATAAATTATATAAAATTAATGAAATATTTTACTGCACATGTAACAATCACAACATTTCGAATCAAATCAATACATTTTAATAAAAAAATAACCCAATTAACTATAAAAAAAAATGTTAAATTTGTATTTGTTGTTAGTAGATTACGAGTTTTTGCTTTTCTCTCGGGTTTCTTTCATTTTTTTTACTTAGGCTAACACATCATGTATCCCTATTATCTTAACATGCAGTTCCATAGATTTTAAATTTCCAAGTTTCTATAGAAAATACTCATTAAAAGAAGTTGAATCACTATATACTTTAAAATTTGATAAGTTTATCTAATTCCAATTTTAATTATATACTATTAATAATTAATTATAAATAAATAGATATCTCTTGTAAACACTTCAATCAAAATTTTCTTTAACATAAAAAGTGAAATAAATAGGTCTAAAATTTGAAATAAGTAATGGTTATCTTAAGAATTTAGAAGAGAAATAAATATACATCAAACCAAAAATTAAAAAGTCGGATTTGTTTTCTAACCCAATTATTTTGACTTTGACCATTACCAAGATTTCCACTTATTTGAACTAATCTATGTGTGACTAACCTATATAATAGATTTGCAAGTATGTCTTGCGAATCTTTATGTGCATTTGCAAATCTCTGTCTATATCAAGAGTAAGCAAACCAAGGCCACTAATAAAACATTAACCCTCCAAATTAGTATATGTAAAATTCAATAATTAAACAATAATGAAGGAAATGCATACAAACATGATTGACCATGTTTTCCATGGCCATAACAATAAGCCATATGATTAACACAAAGTAATTTTGCAGAAGCTTGTGTTTGTAATAGATTTAAGATAAACTTCACAACACAAAGAAGGAATTCATGGAAAATATTAGAGTACATTGTTTAATATTTTATTTATGCATTATTCTTGGAATGGAATTGGGAATGGCAAACAAGTTTTCCATATCATAGTGAATTTGCACCAAACTAGACCAAATATTACCAGAAGTAAACTAGTCACCAGGAAGAATTTCATCTGTGGACAAAAAACTATACACAGCACAATCCTTAACAACTCCCTTGAAATAAGTGTACTTTCTGAGAACACCCTCTCTGGTGAATCCAACCTTTTCCAACACCCTCTGAGAAGCTTTGTTCTCAACATCAACAAAAGCCTGCAACCTCAGCAGATTGGGAAAGTCCTTGAAGACTTGAGGCACAGCAATCTTGAGCACTTTGGTGGTTATCCCTTGGCCCCAGTAGCTGCTCCCAATGGCATAGCCTATGTCAGCCTTGTGCCTTTCATCACCTGACCAAGGATACACTGAAACAAATCCGATGGAAGGGTGATCCAGGCAGATTGAGCGACGCCATGGATGAGGTATGCAAACATTCCTTATGAAGGCCAAAGCCTCTTCCTTAGAGCCACACGTCTTCCATCGGAGGTTTCGAGTCACTTCTTCATCCCCTGCCCACAAGAAGAAATCATCAACATCACTTATCTGGAATGGTCGGAGACTAATAGTAGAGAGATCCGCAAATGCCATCTTGGTCAAATTATAGACTTCATACATTAATTTATGGGCACCACATCGAGAAAGTTGAAGGACCTTCCAAGCCAAATAATATGCAAATGTAAATATTTCAACCACTTATCTAAGTTTAATGGAACAATCAAAAAGTACATCCTTATATTATACAATAACTAGAAAAAGATGTAGTATAGAAACAAAAGCAATTATATAAATGTGGTAATAAAAACTATTCTAAAGATGTGTATGACTTATGATTGTGACATTTACCTAATATTTGAAAGGACTTTTGTTTGTCAAACATTGATGATTAAACTAGAATTGAATGAAAGACTAGGATAGTAATTTAAACTATTTTATTGAAGATTAGAATTTTAATTCAATTTTTTTAATAAACTTATATGAATAAAGTTCTGGTGAATTTGAAAATACAATCTTTAGGAAAATATAATGAACATTAACAATTACACTCATGAAACATGAAGATGATGACTAACAACATACCAAATGTTTCCAGTGATTTTTTAATGAGTTCCAGTTTTCAAAACTATAGATATGTACAGTTGTTAATGATGTGGGACTAAGAGAAATATTAGTTTAAGTGTTATTTTATGTGAAATGCATCAGTTCTGAATTTTGGTTATCTGTTTTTAGAAAACTCCTAGCAATTTTTTGTCTTGAAAATAATTGATCCAAACAAACTAATTTCACCACTCCTCCTGGTCTTAAAATTCTTATCGCATGACGAAAAAAAGAGTTCTTCTGAGAATTCAAATTTCTTACTAAAAGACAATGTGCGCATCGATCAAACTTCTTCTAGTTTAAACTTAGTACTGCAAGCAGCTGTAGTAATCATGAGTTTAGAATGTCAATCATAGCAAGATGATGTGACCCCTAACAATATTGAATCACAATAGTTCTTCCACCACAATACAAAATAGCCCCTTAATATTAACAACAGGACTTAACTACATTCTAAGGGATTCAATTTGAGAAAAAAAAAAAATAGAAGAGACACCTGTTGGAACAAAAAGCTAAATTCATGACCTAACCTATGATAAATGTACATCAAATACAAAACCAAAACTACATGAAACACAATCTTATTCTGCTATAACCATAAGCACCAAGCATAGATGCATAAAACATTTACCAAGTATACCTGAACTCTGAATCTGTAAAGGCAACTTGAGCTTCAAATCCTGAATCTGGTATTAAAATATAAGTTGAAGCACTTTGACTTTTAAAGCAAGAGTATACACCCCAGTGTGCCCTTTACACAGAGGTCAACTAATTAGGTCTTATATTGTGTAACTATTGTCAGTTGGCTAGGGAGTTGCTATCATAATCAAATTTAACCGTGATAGTATTTGTATTTGTGTGTGTGTGTGTCTATATATATATATGCAAGGATTGTTTCTAATGTTTTTAAACCCTTATATATAAATCATTCTTTATTTTATGTTTTCAAGCAAGCAGGTAAGAATTTAGATGTTTGAGGTCAATCTATATTACGTATGATGGGATATCTAAATCGTTTGTTTTCTTGCCTATTTATGTGGCAGAAAGAGAAAGAAAACCAATTAACTACTCTTTTACCTTTGACAACCTCAAAAATTTAAGAGCTAAACAAAATCATGCATCTGCTAAGCAAAAATGCAAAAACTCACCCACAAATCTGTTTACTGTGAGCATGCTTGCAGTCTAGAGCATTGAGCAATTTGACCTGGACTAGATAAAAAAGAATATGTCTGTAGATATATTGAGCCATAAGGAGAGGGTACCTCCATAACACATCAGGTTTCCTTGCAGTTTAACACCTAATCTCTCTATTCCTTAATTCTTTCCGTGGAACCTTCATAAATTAATACTGAGGAACATACTGTGGTCAATTATGAAAACCCTTTCATTTCATTAAGATTATGGAATTGTTATATTAAATATTAAATTCATAACATCTGTGGTGATAAAATAAGTAATTTACTACTTTGATTAAAGAAAAAAGAAAGATAAATGTCAAAGAGTTAACTGCTTATGATAGATAATAAAACACCAAATCCAGTTTAAATATTAAGCATATTACGGATTTTTGTGTGAATACAAATTGTTGTTTCACTGAAGGTCTAGAACTGATTTTCTGATAGAAATGTGAGGAATAAAAGGCATTCGACAGCAAAGTACTATAATATCTACCTAAATGATAGAAAATAATATCTACCTAAATGATAGAAAAGTAGCATACTGTAAGTGTGTTGGGTCCTAGGAAGATTTGGAAACAATTCACTTAGCCACAAATATGGATATATCATCAAGTTCAACACATTAGCTATTGTGTAAAAAGGTATGCCTAGAAAAGCCAAGAACTACAGCAAGCATGGACAGACAGCAATGTTTCACTTGTTTAATTGAAGAGCAAACAGCAACTTATTAAACTCGAATTCAAGGCACCCCTTCCGGCGGTGCAGAAAAGGATCGTTTAGATTTGACATGATTTGAAGTTCTCATCTTCCTGGCCTGCTGCACTCACTATCATACCACGATCATCAAATATCCAAACGAACAATAGAAGTAACAATATACATAACAAGAACATTAAAAAATAAATTTCTAAAATAAAACATGGCCCAGCTGAACTCAATAATAAACGTTCTAATCAAACCTTCGTATATAAGGTTCACCATAACTTTTCAAGAGACAATAATAGGTAGACAAAATAGATATTATGCCATCAGTAACACACTCTGATGTCATAGACAAAAGTAGGAAACGTTCAACATATATTGAGAAAGATGAACCAAAAAACTAATAAGCAAATAAATTATGAAACTAAAATTGATAAGTGAATCAAAAACATAGGTTTGTGAGGTTCATTATAACTTTTCATGAGACAATAATAGATAGACAAAATAGATATTATACCATCAGCAATGTACTCGAATGTCAGACAAAAACATGAAAGATTCAACACACTGAGAAAGATGAACCAGAGAGACTAACAGGCAAATAAAACAAAAACTATGGAACTAAAATTGGTATAGAGGTTCACGACAAACAGAGGATAATGAGCAGAAGAAGACATTGATGGTTGCCATGTTTTTTTTCCATAACCTCAGTTTTCCTAGTCCCCTCACCTATTTACCTCTTTCAAGTGAGATAAGATGATAGTCCAACTCTTCTTCAATAAGCACTTTGTCTAATGTCAATCACCCTCTTCATACACCTAGCAAATATTCTAGCAAAGATCTTTTTATACCCTCTTAAGGACATACCAAAATACCTAGATAAAGTTTAAGTAGACATACTATAATATCTAGTAGCGTATAATGTATTGTCAACAGCAACATGTCTCTTTATGAGTTAGAGAATTAAACCTCAAAACATTCCAAACCTCAAAACATTCCAATTCAAAACCTTGTACTGAAGCTAGTAGGGGCCGCGCGGACGCAGGCCCCCTCTACCACAAATTATGATGTAGGTTCCCCCATTTTGGGAGACCTTAAGTGGGCACCCCTCCTGAGTGCAATGGAGGTTGCCAACCTAGGCCATGGGCATTCATGATCGCCCATTGACCCCATCCAGGTAAGTATGTTTCAACGTTGGAAGTCAGCTTTTATTTAAACCTCTTGAAGACTACTGCACCTTTAGTACCAGCCAATGTGGGACTTTAGCTGATGTTGGTTCACATATTGATACACACAAAACAACTACTAAGATGATAAAATCACTACTAACACTAACAGATAAAATCAAAACCATGTACCTTTTGATCAGTTTTAAGTTTTAACTGGTTTTCTCTAAAGTTAAGTTTAAACTAGTTGAAATAGTGCAGGCTGCTGATATAATAACGACTCCATGGTTTTATAACATAAAGCTTTCCAGATAGTTTCCACACCTATTTACATCTTTAAAGTGAGACAAGACAATAGTTCAACTTTTCTTCGTTGATTTGTTGAACAATATTCTCTTCTCTGAACTAATTACCGAATAACTGAATTAGACTTCCACATGTTGAAGGGATGAAATTTTATAAAAAAAAATAAACATTAAGGGTGAGTGAAATATAAAATATTCATATGACCTTATCGTGCCCCTATCTAACTTGAGAAGATCCGTAACATTCTTACGAAAGTAATCCTTGCATCGGGACAGTTTTTTGTTACAATTGTGTATGATGACTAAATTAAAAAAATTATGCTTACTCAACCCAACCACTATGCGCTGAGTTTTATTGAAACTTACTGGTAAAAGGTAATGAGCTAATAAAAACCTCTCATAACTTTACTAACTTTTTAACTTGTTTTTCTTTTTTAATGTTCTTTTCCTGGAAAGGTTTGTCGAGAAATTTGTACAATTAGACCTCAAATGAATGACCCACGTGTTTGACAGATACCAACTTTTAATTAATAAACTAAGTTGTCTCAAATCTCACAAGATAGGAGAACGTTATGCATAGATTGCAGGTCTGCTTGAACTAGATCACGTGCAGAGAATAGAGAGCCAAGTTATAAGAGTTCAAACATGTAACTTTGATCGTTTTGAGCAAATACTTCCCACATCCATGTTTCAATTTTTCATCCCCAGTATGGTAATTAATTTAAGCAGTTCCACTTCACTTGACTGCCATCTTTGAACCGTGTATTTCTCATCCAATCTCCTTTTAACCTTGATCAAATATACCAAAACCAGAATCTATTAATGCACTTTGAGTACCAAATCCCGAATCCGATTGATTTAATAAAATGATGTTATATATCAGTAAACAAATGAGTAGAAGCATTTTTAATTTTAAAATGGATACAGTTATTCTTATTCCCTTGCCATTTAGGCAGGTGTGAGAGAAAGAAGAGAACTATCTAACTATTCTTCAGTTGAACAAAAATACTCTGTTTGGTTCTGCCTGTCACCACCTCAAAATTGGAAAGCTAAACAAAATTGCGCAACTGTTCAGCAAAATACATCATCCCAAATCAACTTATTGTGGGCATTCTTGCAGTCGAGTGAATTGGGCAGCTAGATCGGTACAGAACAAAATAGGGTATAACTCTACTAGATCAATTCAGCAATGTGTAGGATACCTCCGTAACCGATCAGGTTTACTTGCAGTTTAACATTTAATCTCTGAATTCCTTCAATCCTTTCCGCAGCACCTTCATAAATTAATATTGAGGAACGTCAGGGTTCTGGACTTCTTATATTAAAGCTCATCAAATTTGGGGGATAAAAAAAGTCATTTACTATTTCAATAGAAAAGAAAGAAAAGTCAGAGTTTACTGTGTGCAACTGGACACGCAACAATGCAATAGTTTTCACTTTATGATTCGTAGTAATACACCAAATCCAGCTTTTCAGAAACTAATTAAGAAAAAAAAAAGACATTACGCAGGAAACTACTCTACTATCTAACAAGATAATACAAAAAGAAACAAATTAAGGAGGCTACGGATTAAGGAGTTTTGAAAACAATTCTTTTAGCCTCATAATCAGCTACTGCGTAAAAAGCATGCAAAGAAAACCCAGGAATTACAGCAAGTATGGACAGACAGTAATATTTTAGTCGCTTAAACAAAACAGGAAAAGGGAGAAAAAAAACCTTTTATATCTCTTCTTTGAACCACATGGACAGAGCGCATTCCTGCTAATTTGTCCAGCTTTGGCCAAATTAGACCTTGCAAGGTCCAATGGGGAAGAACCAACCATCTTCTGGACCTAGACAAAATTAAATACAAAAATGGCCGGTTATCAAAATATGGCTACAAGCACCCAGAAAAGCAATTAGGCTATTTATTTGGCGTTCAAAGTTCAGTTGTTATCTTGTTGCACAAACTCACTCACACGCATCATAGTCATAAAAAAATGACTTCAGTTGCATTAGATGTACATACTTCCAAATCAAACAAGTTTTGAAAGAAATTCTGATTAAATATCAATACCAACAATAAAAGACAAGAAAAAAATATAACATATTGACGGAGACATCAAAACTTGGATACTTTGTTTTTATTTAAAGCATAATGCTGTACAACATTGCCAGCAACATAAGCCGAAATCAAGAAAGAAGTCCTAATGAATCAATAGCATAATTCTGAAATTTTGTCATCCCATTCAAGAAGCATGTAATTAGTTTATAAATTATCACCAGAAATAAGCTATGGACCTCACCCAATGGCCGAGGCTTAGCACCTTGCTAGGCCAATAATGGACCCAACCCAAATCGTGCTACCTATACCAAACCCCAAATGTCAAGATAAAACTGCCCAATCAAGACCTAATCTAGAGTAGAACTACTACGAAAGCGAGAGTAAAAAAATGGTAAGTTTTTAATGAACCAGCGAAAAAACTAAAATTTCTTCCCGAAAAAAGATCAATTAAACCCAACTGGTTGCAAGGAATTAAAGTAATAAGAAGTATTACTTCAGCAAAGCTTTTTGGCATTGGTTTTCCTTCTTCTTTTAACTTCTCTATCTTCTTCTGCGCTTCTTTGGCCCAAAGAAACTTCGCAAGTGCATTCTCTACATCAGCAATCGTGCAGCCACAATGCTTTGCCGCTTCTTGCTTTTGAGCAGTCAGAAGATTCTGGAGATAACAAAACGAAGGAATAAATCACAAATTAATTAATAAATGCATAAACAAACATTGTGAAGCATGAATTTATCCAGAAAAAAACCTCTCCAGTGGGGTCCAAAGCCCCAAGATATCGAATTATGGCTTCGTATTTCTCGAAGGCAGAGGAAAAAGTGGCTTCGCTGCTTCGTCCAACCATGAACTCCTTAAAAGAACCAAGTCTTCTTGCATTCTTCATTTCATCAGCAAAACCTGAGATCAATGATATCGTTATTCTTACTAGGTTAAGTAAATGTACAAAACAGTGTCAGAGATATGTGAGAAAAAAAAAGGGCGAAATTGGAATCAAAAGGAACTGACGAAGCAGAGTGAATGACTCGGAACTGGCTTGCGACCCGTCTCCCTGGGACGTGGTCTTTTCCCCTGTGAAGACGTTTTTGACCTTCTCCATCCATGAACCCTGCAACTGTGCCGTGGCAAAAATTGTTCGGTGCTGGCACTTGAAACTTTGTTTTGCTGCCGAATGTAAAATCTTGCTTGCGATTCGAAGTAAAGGCATTGAAAGCTTTTAGTTGAACACTCTTTTGCTTCTCTGCAACTACTACACTCTTCAATGGCTGAAACTCTGCTCGAGGTTAGGGAATTGCCCTCGAAATTGGGATGTGGACGCTAGACTTAAACGACGTCGTTTGAAGTGCACTGCGCCGGAAACTTTTTGGTTTATTTCGGTATGAAATGTTAAATTTTTTATCAAAAAAAATATTGGATTTTGAATTCTTTTGCTTAAGAAATTATATTCTTATGTTATAAAAATAAATACATTTATAATTACTGAAATTTTTGTAATGACTTCAAAATTTATTAAGCGTGTATTCTATTAATAGCTGTTGATATTGAAATAATACATTTTATTTTCAGAAGAAAAAAAAAAGTATCTTGTTGTTTTAGATGGATCAAAATAACATATGACCTACACCAGCTATATTTTTTTTCATCCATTAAAATAGAGGTGAAATAAAACTATTTCAATAAAACAATAAAGTGATGCATGGAAATTGAAGAGAGAAATTGAGTTTGCTTGAATAATTTATTTTCAATAATTTATGAACCCATATTTTTTACAACTCTTTTTATAAATAAACACGTCCTTTTAAAAAAACAACCATCTTTTATATATCATATATTTGTTTTAAGTTTTTTAAATTATTATAAGCTAAAAGGAATATAAAGGTTAATTAAAATAATAAGCTGTTTTGAATAGTTTCTCCTCGGATGAACTGTTTCTTTTGAAATTTGATTTTTTTATAAAAATAAACAAACATGATAAATTGAATTTTACGGTATTCGACAAACATAAACTAGTTTTTGCTTATTTTTAAATTTCCAGAAAAATAATCACTTGATTATTTTATACCATAAACATTTTTCTTAATCTAAAACAACTTATATTGGCTAAGGTCGGAGTTTTGAAATTTAATAACTTAAAAGAAATCTAAATTGAGTGTATTTTCAGTCGGATTAACATAATGTTGACATTTAATCTTTATAGGAAACAAAATTACAACGATACCAAGATCACAAAAAGAAATTAATGCAACAAAAGTTTAATAAATGACTATTTTTTTTTAATTATTTAAGTAATTTTTTTTATGAATATATATATGGGGAGGAAATTTTTAAGATTTGTTAGTTTTATAAATATTTAAAGATAAAATGTTTTTTTTATTAAATGTTAATACGTGTTGAGTTTGAGTATGTGTATATTGGTTTTGTATTAATATGTTGAATATGTATTGCTTTAGTTATGTAAAACATATATTAGTAAAAAAAAATAACATTATTAGATTAAATAAAGTAATTTAGACAATAACATAATTGTTATTACATAATGATAAATAAATTACTTTTAAAATTTTGTGTTATATAGTGATCTTTTTATTTTGTTTTGAATATGATTTTCATAAGTTTTGTTTGAAAGATGTACGAAAATGAAATATGTGAAATATCATTATCATTTTATTTTCCTTAATCATATAAGTTATAATATTGGATGCGGATGATGAAAGTATTGTAGGAAAATAATAATACATAGATGAGACTAGTTTAGAAGTCAACAACAATATCATTGATGAAGTATCAAACATATGTGAAGTACCTAAAAAAATATTCAACAAGAAAATATGGTTAGTATGAAAATTAGTCCAAAGTACATATATTTGAACATTTCTATTGGTTCAAGAGATAAGAGCAATAAAAAGATTATTCAAATTATACGAGCTGGTTAAATATCGAGAGTGATGTGTCATTTTGTTGAAAAAATCATTTTGATTGTATGATTCAATGGAAAGTACAACATTAAATAATTTACGCTCATGAATTATAAATATTGTGTTGCATTAATATTAACACAAAAATCCTAGTAAAGCATTAATTTATTGACAATTAAAATAGTAAAATAAAAGAAAAATACTAGAGTTTGAGTACCTTTCAACCTTAATAGTTTAAGTGGTAAATAAATATTATTAGTTGAGATTGTTGTTATAGTAATAATAAAGGAATGGTTAGCCATATATAGTTTAGTTAGAAATTAACATTAATGGTAACAATGTCTTACTATTTGTAAAATACTCTAAATCTTGACTATTGTAATTAGTAACATCTATTTTAAAAGAAAAGTTGTTTGCAGGAACAACCTAATTAAAGAGTTTCAAGTTTGAAGTATTATAGTCTACCCATAAAATTATTCTTATAAAAATTAGATAGTGGACAAATTTTGTGATATATTATTTTTATAAAAAAAAGTCTTTAATTAGCCATATAACATCAATTTGTTAAATGATTCTATAGGCCTTAGCATATTTAAGGTTTTCTTATCTATAATCGTCAAAACAATAGGGGAAATACACCTGGATTTCAAACAATTGTTCAAGTTTGTGACATCTTAAATTATAGTTTTTTTTTTTTAAAAAAAAAAGCTTATAATGTGATTTTGATAAAAACACCTAAATTGTTTCTTAGATAACATTTATAAGTGATTTTGATGTTCTAACATGTACTTATTTTCTAGATGGTTAATTCAAAGTTTAAATATTGTCTTCTTATTTTGTTTAGAACATGTGTTTAAATAATTAACACTTTTCATTTATTTAGGTTTCTTGTTGGTGATGCAAAATAATTATATTCATTTCATGTAAAATAGTTGGTTAAATGTCATATGCTGGAGCACAAAAAATACATTAACAGGGAAGTTTATTAGTAGATCACAGTAACTTAAAATAAAGGATTTGGTAGTTTATAAAAACAAATTAAAGACCATGATTACAATTTTCAAGATCTATTTAAATATTGTAAGATTTTAACATCCTTTTGTTTGGTTGGTCATATTCCAATATTAATATTGATTGTTTTATATATTCTCTCTAATAAAAGACTAACAAAGAAACTTCAAAAGGATAGTAATCATATATCTATCAAGAATGATAGTTTATATTTCTTATTTTTTAAGTTATGAGTTTTGATCTGTGTACTTAATAAAAAAAATTAAATCCAAAAAAATTAAAAAAAATGGTAAGTGATACTTAAATATTAAAGATATAATAAAGGACTTTTACAAAAACATTTTATAACAACTTTGTTCATTAATGTTCAATAATGAATAAATTCTTAATCAAAAGACAAACCAGTAATGAAATATCCCCTTGACTTAACCAATAACATTTTTTTCCTAATCACCTAATTAAGAACATTGCTATCATTATTCAATAAATAATTTATTCAATGTGTTTGAGAAAGGGAAATGAACACAAATGCCCATTAAAGACAATTATTTGTTTATATATGTTTAGATACACATGAAGCTTTTAAAAGATTTACCTCTCATCTAACTTTTCTGAACATTCTAATTTGACAAGCAGACTTGAACAAATTACAAACTATTAATATTTATTACACACACTTTATAAAAAATCTGGATAAGAATTAAAAAAGAATCAAATATACTCTTTAAAGTACAATTTAGTTGTCATAAATAACGGACAATAATATATTTATTTTTTAAAGAATGATAAATCTTAACAAATATGTACCTATATTCTCTAATACTTTGTTTTTTTTTACAGATTTTATCAATGACTCAGTTATTGAAAAATATACATAATATTAATATTTTCTGTGAGTTGACTTATCCTTACAAAATCCATGAACACAATAATATAGGTATGTTTTCTAAAATCTCAAGCTAGTTGAGGATGTGTAATAACCTAGATAATCGACTTGAGATATCTTAAAGTAAGACAATGATATTTAAAAAATATCATATGGAATTTAAATACCAATCCAAACAATATAAAAAATATTTTTTTATTGTTGAGCATAAGGAATTAATCACATTTTTTCTCATAAAAATTAAACGGGAAAATTAGTTTTTTTTTTAAATAAAAGTATGTTAAAAAAATGTCCCTTTACCTTAAATTAAGACGATTCACAATTTTTTTCTAAAAAAGTATTGAAATAAAGATTAAGAATTTGACATTTCACTTAATAAAACACTTCTAAAATTGATTTAGAATCTAATGAGACCTAACCTAATTTTAGATATTGTAGATTGTTTTTTATGGATATAACAAAATTCAACCAAATTAAGCATTGACACAAATAGAATATGGTTGTTTACCATGACAAGACTACATCTACATAATATTTTTTTAAATTAGAATAATATCATTTAATGTTAGCATATAAGGAGATTTAATTTACAGTTAGCATATAATCATAAATATGCTAATATTTATACATTTTAAAAATTAATTTATTCTCAAAAAATGGTCATAACGTTATTATTTTAAAAATAAAATAAAAAAAAAAGACAACCCGTTGAAAGCATTGGTTCCGCAGACCGAGCTGCTTTTGATGAAAACGTGAGGGAGAGTTAATAATCCGCATGCTGCCTATTTATTCTCTCTCCATGGTTTTGGTTTATCCTTTGGTTGACTGTAAAGACCATCTTGCCCTCAATTAAAAGGTTGAAACGGGTCAAAGGATCTACCGGAATAAATCTGGACGCCCATTTTCGCACGCCCATGTTCCCTGTCTTCACCCTTCTCTCTCTCCTTCTTCTCTAAACTTCTTCAAACCTCGCCACTGCAACAAACGCAAGCACTCTAAGTGCTCCCAATTCCTCTCTCATCACGGTTCGTTCCTTCCACTGCTTCATCTTCTCCTTCTCCAGCTCGATTTCCTTTTATTCCCTTATTTTCTGCTTTCGATTCTACCAAACAATTTATCGCATCTCCTAATTAGTCTGTTTTAGCTCATGCTTCGTTGCAAAGCGCTGAGCCTTATGATCGGTTTAGTTAATTTGTGCGGAGAGTTATGTTTTTGCTTTCCGACAGTTTATTTTCTCTTTTTCCTTTGTTTGCGGTACTTCTGTGGATGATTTGGGGTATTCGATAGCTTCTGCGGGTTTGGTATGTCATGAATTTTAGGTGTGTTTGGTTTTTGATTGCGTAACTCTGCGTTTTGACTTGATTCTCATTGAGTATTCGCTGCGTTTGATACGCGATTATGCTTTGACTTGTAAATCGGACAGTATGGAAAGAATGAGATTATGCTTTGACTTGTAATTCGGACAGTATGGAAAGAATGATTTTAAACTTTGCGAGGATTGTGAGGTAAATAGAACCATTGAGAAATACCGAATCACGCTTGGGACGCGGGAGGTATAACTATTGGCTTAATTGTGAAAAAGACGTCTGGAGCTGTAGATTTTGGTATCAGTGTTTGGGATGTGGAGAAGCTTATGGTCCATCTTATATAATGGGTGAAAATGTTTGATAATAACTAGGTATTGTCATTAAATGTTAGTTTCTAGGAGCTCCCATGATGTAAGATATGCCTTATACTTAATTCCTTTCTGTGGAAGTGGAAGTATTTGGATGTGTCTTGAGAGAGTTTTTCTGCACTCTAAAACTGGTTTCTTAAATAAATGGTCATAATCCATAAACTACATCTGATTTTTTCAAGTTTTATTTTGTTTTTATTTTCTCAGTTCACCCCTGGGGTTATTATTTAAGCTATATGGTTTATGTACTTGGCAGTTTCTGCAATGCACCGTGTGGGTAGTGCGAGCAACGGAAACAGCTCAACTCGTCCTCGCAAGGAGAAGAGGTTAACCTATGTGTTGAATGATTCTGATGACACTAAGGTGAACTTGTTGTTGTATTTACTTATTTATTTTATCTGTTCCGGGGTAGCATACAAGTTTCATGCTTGCTTCTAGTAGTTGCATCTTTATCCCTATCCATTTGTACAAAATTTTCTTTGATACCATACTTCCAAATCTATATTAACTAGTTGAAACTGATTGGGTTCATTTCAATAAACACAAGCACCTTTTTACTTGGATGAAAATACTATTTAATGGATTTGGTGAATTCCCAGTTTGGTCCTTGAAAGATTCTGTTAACTTGATCTTCCTCTCAAAATAGCGAATGCTTTAATGAGAATAGTTGATTATTGACTGTCATAAATTTGGTCCAAGTTATCAGTTTTTTTACCAATTTGATATTAAAACCTGTCAATTGAGGATCAAATAGCTGTGAAGGACCAAATTCATGTTCCAAAGATTTTTTACGAATATCAACAGATGGAGGTTTGCCCTAAATTTTAATATTATCTTCTCTTTTTACATTGACTTAGACCCACTTGGTGGTTTGCATACTTTGACCTTTGAGGTTTAATATTTACCCAATATTTACTTTCTAATCAATCAAATTTTCATGAATAGTTCATACAGTACATGGCCTTTCTGCCAGGTACTTGTGTTTTGCTTTTGTGTTTTGCTTTTGAGAGGCGTTATGTCATAGATTTTATTTTTTCAATATTTCTTATTTTAGTTGAGTTTTCTTCAATTTTGACAGTTCTCTTAGTTGCATGGTCTAGAATTGTAACTTGGCTCTTTATTGCAGCATTGTGCAGGCATAAATTGTTTGGCTCTTCTTACTTCTGCCGCATCTGACGGGTCTGATTATCTCTTCACTGGGAGCCGTGATGGCAGGTTAAAGCGATGGGTACTAGCTGTGGATAGAGCAACATGCTTGGCTACCTTTGAATCTCATGTTGATTGGGTAATCCTTGTGTTAATTTTTTATTTTTATTTTTCTTCCTTTTCATTTGATAATTTATTTTTGATGTAGTAACTTCTGGAACATGGCAGTGTTTTTTTAACTTGGTTACTTCATGAAGCTTCATCTGCAATAAAACACCTCCCAGCAGCTATTTTTGTCATTTTTCCTGTACAGGGCATTTTTTGGTGGACTTATGTTACATTGTTAATGATGCATTTTTTTAAAATTTTACCCAATCTAGTGGTAAGGTCAAAAGGTGTAAGAAAGTATATGATGCAATGTGGGAAATCTATTTTCCATGCTATGTGCAAAAGAGGCCTCATTGTTGGGGTCTTGCCGTCTTGGTTATGATTATTTGTGAGGTATATGGGATGCTTTTACTAAGACTAGTGTTGTGTTTCTTTTTTTTTTTTTTTTTTTTTTTTTTTTAGAATTTCATCTGCAAAAATAGGCCTTCAGTGGCCTGAATTTGATATACTTTTATTTATTTTATTTTTTTGTGGAGTACTTCATCAGATATCCTTTCCTGCCGTCTGTAATGATTTGTTGTGTTGAAATTTAACAAGCTTAATTCTAATTGTGAAGGTATGGTTAAAAAGGAAAAGGCAACTGAATTTGTCTTTTTTTTTTGTGTACAACTGAATTTGTGTTTTATATTTTGAGATAAAGTTATCTCTGCATTCTTAAACTTTGTTTTTAGGCTGTTTATTTGTCTTGTTTGCTTCTCTTATATTGTAAAATTCATAATATCCTGAAGTGTCTAATGGACATTTTTTTTCTTTAAAATATCCTCTTTTTGTCTAATTATTTTTTGTCATTAGAAATTTATGCAATTCTTTTTGTTCAATAGGTCAATTGTTCTTGAACTTATGATCATTCTTCAACTTTTACTTTTCCCCCCAAAGTCCAAAACCCTGTTTCATTAGCATTTAAGTTGTACCCAAAAGACCTGACACCTGCACAATCTCTAGAACATGCACAACAGGTTAAGTACAATTGAATACATAATTTATAAATGCTATTTTTATTCTTGCAGGTTAATGATGCCGTTCTTGTTGGTGACAGTACACTTGTTTCTTGTTCTTCAGATACTACGGTCAAGGTTTGTTGGTGGCTAGCTTTATTTGTTCCAATCAATCCTTGCTCTTCTGAAATGGTACCAGTACTTTCATAATTATTTGCAACTTTTTTTTTTGTGTTAGACGTGGAATGCCTTGTCACTCGGAACTTGTACTAGGACGCTTCGACAACACTCTGACTATGTTACTTGCCTCGCATCGGCAGGAAGAAATGTAACGTACTTCAGACATTTTATGCTTCTTATTTATTGCATCAAGAAAAAGTTAAATTGTTGTTTCTATATGTTGTGCATCGAATCAGATAGATAATTTGGTTAAATTATCAATGTCAAATCCATTTTTTGATTGTTTAATAGTGTCATGCATTTTAGAGCAATATTGTTGCCTCTGGTGGCCTTGGTGGGGAGGTTTTTATATGGGATATAGAGGCTGCCACCACTCCAGTCTCTAAGAGCAATGACACTACAGTTGACGAATCTTCAAATGGTATCAATGGTTCTGGCAACTTACTACCATTGACAAGCTTGCGTACTGTTAGCTCAAGCACCAATATATCCATGAGCACTAATCAAAGTCAGGGATACATTCCAATTGCTGCCAAAGGCCATAAAGATTCTGTTTATGCATTGGCTACAAATGAAAGTGGAACAATTCTTGTGTCTGGTGGCACTGAAAAGGTACACTATGGCATATGCTCTGATTTGTTGAGGCTTCTTTACCTCTGAAACAAAAGAGGTGGTTTTTTGCGCTTATTAGAGATGGATGTATAGATTATATAGAGCACTTTAGTAGCTTGAATTTTGTGGCATGTTTCTTATACCATGGTTTATTCTTCTTCCACTTTTTTGGGATTCTCTAGGTTGTGCGTGTCTGGGACGCGAGAACAGGATCGAAGACTCTAAAGCTAAGAGGGCATACTGATAACATCAGGGCTCTGCTTCTGGATCCTACTGGCAGGTTTGTAGAGTGGATATCTAGTTTTAGTTGCTATTTTCCAGTTTACAATATTTTAAAGTTGGTAACTTGCTCTTCCTCCTTTTTATTTTTAATTTCTTTATTATCGTAAAATTGTGTCTCTCTCTTCACATTGATCTTTCTCATTTGATATTTCTATGTTTTCCCACAACTCGTAGATACCAATGCACATCAATAACCTAATTCCTTAATTGGCTATGTTAGAGTAGACTTATTTAATTGTCAATCATACAGTGAGAAGTATTGTTTTTTTTTTTCTCACTGTATACAGCAATGTATCTCTTTACTGGATAAATTTGTTAAATTCAAATTAAGTAATATGTTTCTTCAACAACTCAGCTGTGATGTTTTTAATGTTCATTATTGCAGATATTGTTTATCTGGATCCTCAGACTCTATGATAAGGTAATGGTCGCATATGGAGTAGTTCCAAGCATTTCAATTCGTTTTGTTTTGTGGTTGACTAATAATTTGTCCATCTTTCGTCACAGGCTTTGGGATATAGGTCAGCAGAGATGCGTGCATTCTTATGCAGTTCATACAGATTCTGTTTGGGCACTTGCCAGCACCCCAACGTTTAGTCATGTTTATAGTGGAGGGAGAGACTTTTCAGTGAGTGAAACCTTCAACTAAAATTAACATCAAACTATTTTTTTATTGTTACATCTTGCATATTTGTGACATGACATCTCCTTTTCCTGTTTAACTCATGAACCCCATTGTCTAATCTCGTATTCTTTTATACCCTAAGTTATACTTGACAGATTTGCAAACTAGAGAGAGTAGTTTGCTTTGCACAGGCGAGCACCCTATTCTTCAATTGGCTTTGCATGATGATAGCATATGGGTTGCGTCAACAGACTCTTCAGTTCACAGATGGCCCACTGAAGGAAGCAACCCTGAAAAGATTTTCCAGAGAGGCAATTCTTTTTTAGCAGGAAACTTGTCTTTTTCAAGAGCAAGAGTGTCATTGGAAGGATCTACCCCTGTATGTTACATTTATTTCAGAAATAAAAATTACTATATTAATTTTCTCTGTTTATCTTCCGTTTTGTTGCTCTTGGTTCACATAATACCGTTGTATGTGTACATATATAGATGAAGCATGTTAACTTACAAATCCAATATTAGTACTTCCTGTTGGTGAATATGTCGGATTTTGTCTGCTAAACTAGTTTTTGTTGAAAATAATTTTCTTTTGGTTTCTCTTTCTATCAGAACTAATAATTATCCCTTTATTGTCAAAATTACTGATCTAATAGGTTCCTGTATACAAAGAACCTACCTTAACTATCCTAGGTACACCTGCAATAGTACAGCATGAAGTTTTGAATAATAAGAGGCACGTGTTGACAAAGGTAACCATGATGTTTTCTGGTAATTTTATTATGCCTAGCTTATTGACATCACCTTTCTCTGTTATTTTCTTAGCTGATGAATAACTTTTGGTATAGGATGCATCTGGTTCAGTGAAACTTTGGGAGATTACCAAAGGCGTTGTGATTGAAGATTACGGAAAGGTGACAACTGGTTGCATTTTCATTTGTAACTTGTATCACATTCTTGTTTGCCAGGGAAGAAGATAGTCTGTAATGAATGGATGATATTTACAAAGTTTCAACTAATAGCTTTTGCTTTACTTGTGAACTATCTAGGTTTCATTTGAGGAGAAAAAAGAAGAGTTATTTGAGATGGTATGATTACTAATTCACATCATAAATTTCTTTTTCAATAATTATATTTTCTTTTCTTGGCAAGATATCATGATTTCCGGTACTTTATTTGCTCAAGCCAGCTTTTAATTTTTTCCAAATGCTGCTTTAGGTTAGCATTCCTGCATGGTTTACAGTGGATACCAGGCTTGGAAGCTTGTCAGTTCATTTGGACACACCCCAGTGTTTTTCTGCAGAGATGTATTCGGCAGATCTTAACATTGTAGGCAAGCCTGAAGATGATAAGGTAATGGCATCATTGTCATAAAAATGTACTTTCCCTTGTCTTAAATTTATAATTATATTAATTTTGCTCCTAGTTTTTGGTATGCGCTAAAGGTCAACTCTTTATTTGCTTGTTATTGTTGGTTATAATTGATGTGAAACTGTATAATTGTCAACCACCTAATCTTCATGGGATCCATTCCAGTCAGTGGCACATAGTCATCATACCATGCCTAGTCCATAATCTTGCTCAATATGGAATGATTCATATATTGGTTCATATTATAATGGTCATGGTGGAAGCATTTAAGTTTTTTATACATCTGTTGAACAATATTGGCTTAGTTCTATTATGAAGCTTTATAGTTTTAAAAAATATGTGATTCATGCACACGACAGCATAATGATAATGTTTTCATCAGTTTGTTGTCATGTGTGAACAATATAAATCGTTGCTTGTTATTCTGCAGGTTAATTTGGCTAGAGAAACCCTTAAAGGACTCCTGGCTCATTGGTTGAGGAAAAGAAAGCAGAGAACGGGATCTCCAGCTCCAGCTAACGGGGAGTTATTATCTGGAAAAGATATTTCTTCTAGAAGTCTTACCCATTCAAGAATTGAGGTTGATGGTAGTTCTGAGAATGATACTATGGTTTATCCTCCATTTGAATTCTCAGTTACTTCCCCTCCTTCCATTATTACTGAGGGCTCTCATGGACCTTGGAGGAAAAAAATTACTGATTTAGATGGAACTAAGGATGAGAAAGACTTCCCCTGGTGGTGCCTTGATTGCGTCTTGAATAATCGCTTACCTCCCAGAGAAAACACTAAGTAATTTTGCTGCCCTATTTATTTTTTTCCTTCCATATTAATAGTCGCATTAAAATATGTGGTTGTAGTTGAGAGCAATTAGTCGTGCTTTTGACAATTTGTATATTTTGTTCATTTAGCATAATTGCCTAAGTCTGAGGATTATATCTATTTAATCACATCCAAAAATATGGTGGTACTTAACATGGCTTTTGTAACATGACATCAATTCATGTATGGTTAAAATAATTAAATTCTTTTTCTTATATATATATATATATATAGAGAGATATATATATATATATATATATATATATATATATAGAGAGAGAGAGAGAGAGAGAGAGAGAGAGAGAGAGAGAGAGATAGATGGAACATCGTCTTTGAATTTGATTGTCTGAGCATGATGACATCTCAGCCTAGTTATATAATGCTCTCTTTGATATTGTGTTCTTTTGTGATAATCACTGCAGATGCAGTTTCTATTTGCAACCATGTGAAGGCTCTTCAGTCCAGATTGTCACCCAAGGGAAGCTAAGTGCCCCACGTATACTAAGAATTCACAAGGTAAGTTTTTATATTAATTGGCAATTGGTACTGATAATTGCCTTATTGATATTTGCATGTGTTGTTAATTTGACCATTATCATACTTTCCGAAAGTGTTATTCTTTTTGAATTTAGTTTAGTTTTTGTTTATTCATGTGTGTGGATTCTGTAAGCATATCCCCTAGATGATACATCTTTTATGATGAACTTAATGTTCTCTTCTTTCGGTTGGTTTAGGTTATTAATTATGTAATTGAGAAGATGGTGCTTGACAAACCTTTGGATAGCTTAAGTGCTGATGGTAGTTTTGCCCCCGGGCTTACTGGTTCACAGTCACAGCATCAAACAGTTGGAGATGGATCCTTTCGATCTGGATTTAAGCCTTGGCAAAAGCTTAGACCTTCTATTGAAATATTGTGCAACAACCAGGCAAGTATATGTTGCTTACTTGTCTTATACACAATCTTATGACACTGTATGAATATAGCATGGTTTTTTAGATACCGATATTGAGCAAGTTCATGAATTCATACTTTAGTTTTCTGTGGTTAGCTTACTTTCCAATTGCTTTTGTGTCTTCTAGAAACTATTTGCTAACATGATTGCCATCTTAGTTTTTCAGTCTTGGTGTTTTTGGAAGTCATTCAAGAAATGCTCTTTTTGGTCTCTTGTTACTAAAACAAAGATTTGAAAATTCACTTTTTAATTTTTTTTGCCCAGAATATATTTTAGTTCCTAAAATTGGGATCAAACTTTATTTTAGTACACCAAATTTAAAAGTTATTTTTTTAGTCTCTCAAATGTAAAATTGATAATTTAAGTCCGTCAAATTTAAAAATAATTTTTCGTGCTTCAAATTTTAAAGTATGTTTTTAGTCCTCAAAATTTGAAAGTGGTTTTTTAATTTTAAGTCCCTTAATGTAAAAATTGACAATTTACGTCCCTCAAATTTTAAAATAATTTTTCTCGTCTAGGATAATTCATTTTTATTTTCAAAGTTCATTGACAATTTGTTGATGTAACTAACACATTTAGTTTAAGAAAGACATTTTCATCCTGTTTGAAATGTCCTTTTTACTTCTCCTTTTTTCATTCTTGCCCCCTCCTTGTAATAGAGGTCTGAATGATTGCTACTACAACCACAACAATATAGTTCATTCTTATCTTCTATATTCTTTGTTTTATGTCACATTGTCGTGAATGAAGTTTCCTTTTCTAGCTCCCTCCTTGTAATAGTGTTATGAATGATTGCTACTACAACCACAACAACATAGTTCATTCTTATCTTCTGTAGTCTTTGCTTTTTTCACATTGTCAAGTTTTGACTTAAGTTTTTCTTTGAGATTAAGTATACTGGTTGTGACTAGAATGTGTATGAATACAATGTTTCCTTTTGGTTCACTAGATTTTGTGGGTTTAAAATCCTGAACAAATTGATGTTAAAATGTTATTTGATAATTTAAATTTGGAAGTTGAAAATTGTTATAAATCGTATCTCAAAAATTGTTAGAAAACTTAGTGTTAATTTAAACCTATTCATACAATACAAAAGGGTTGACATCAATGTTATGGGATTTTTTTTTAAGATTTCCATCCTTTAATTTTTTCTGTAAAGTATTCAGTTTTGAATTAGAGACGTTATTCAAAATGATGAATCAATGTATAATTGGCCTTCCAATGTGGGATCAATTCCCACTACCTGCTTATGGTGTCCTTTTATTCTATTTAATTAATTTTTCATCTTGAATGAACCTAGAATTATTAATGAAGTTGTCAATTATACATTTTCATTTCTTAATTTAGTATGTAGATCTTTTAACAACTCTACAATGAGTTATTTCCAAATTAGAGGACTGAAAAATAATGTTTAAATTTAAGGGGACTAAAAATCATTTTAAATTTGGGCAACTAAAAAATATTTTTAATTTTTGAGATTTAAGAAATCAATTTTTAATTTGAGACAAAAATTACTTTTAAATTTGGGGGAGCTAAAATTTGGCCTAAATTTAGAGCGATTAAAAAGATATTTTAGCCAAAAATTTTAAAAAGTGAATTTTCATATAATTATTTAAGGTCACATGTTATTGTTGACATGGATGTTAGCCACATTAGCAATGAGTGTAACATCTTTAGTACTTAGGGATCAAAATAACGTTTTCTTTAATTCATGGACTAAAAAAGGATAATTTTTAATTTGGAGGACTAAAGGAAAGAGTGACCCAAATTTGAAGAACTAAAAACATATTTAAGCCTGTTAGAATTATGTAGTGTGGATGTTGGTTTGTAATTTGCAGTTACAAAGTTACTACTTTGACTGACTTCTGGAGTCCATGTAGGATGAGTTGACAGAATATTAGGGGCAATATGGTTTAAATATTCTTGATTTGATTATCCAAAAAGTCAGTGCTATGTTTCTTATAACTGGGATTTCTTTTAGCAGTGGCATTATTCATCGTGTTAGATTTTATTTTCACTGGATATCACAAGATGAACTGATAATAAGATTTGAAAAGACTGTCTTCTTAAATTCTTAACCTACTGGTAAGCCCTTAATTATAAAGCTCAAATTCAGATGTTATACACTCCTAATTGAGCCTTTTTACTATTGTATTGAAGTCTTAAAATAGACTGCAGTACTTGTATTTGATCTTTAGTCTTAACTGTTCTTGTGTGTGTCACCACCTTTGTGTTCAATTGTATTAAACCTATTACGCCTTTTACTGGTTGGAGACGATGATAATATTTTTTTAAATATCATTTGGCCTAAAGATTGAATGTTGTTTTTATTTGATTCACATTTTTGACTTTGCTTTGCATGATACTGTTTTTCATTTAAGTAATCTGCTTTTAGCCATCTTTTTGGTTTATTTTCAGGTACTGTCTCCTGAAATGAGCTTAGCCACAGTGCGAGCTTACATATGGAAGAAATCAGATGACTTGGTTCTAAATTACAGACTAGTTCAAAGCAGGTGACTACAAATTTCAAAGGCATCAGAGGTGGGTAATTGAGCCTTTCTTGTCTTTTCTGAGCTACAATAGAATATTTAATGCTTTTATGAATTTTCATTCCTGTATTTATCATATTTTGTAAATGTAACAGAATGGAAAGTGGAAATAGTTATTTTAGGATAATATTTCTTGACTGGTGTGAATGTCGATAAAAGTGACATTGGGTGATACAGCCTAATCTTTATCAATAATTTATTTTCTTTTAGAAAGTGAGCTTAACCTATTATTGTCTAAATGGTCATTATTTATTTTGATGCATTGCGGAATCCATTTCTTCTGCTTTCTTACCTTTATCCCTGGAAGAAAAATAATTAGAAGGAAAAATAACTTTTTTTATCATTTTTATTCTGAACTTTGTTGTTCAAATACAAGCATCCCCTAGTGGGATAATGTTTGTTGTTGTTCCATATTGAATTTACCCCCTTTCTGACATGCTTCATTCTTAGTGCGAAAAATTATATATTTGATGAGGAGTGCTAGTATTATACTCTCTTTAGCACTTTTTCTAACACATCTCATTGGTATAACATTTACTGTAAACTATAAAATGAGAAATGAAACCTACTAAAATTTGTAATTTTTAATAAATTTCAGTCACTAGTAAAAGGCATGTTTGAAATATAGTAAAAGGAATGATTTTTTAATAAATTTGTATTGCTGGTTTTTTTTCTATATTTTATTTATGCTGTCTGAGCAACGATTGCAGACTTCACTATGAATTGTGATTGATACTTGCAGGTTTTCTTGTGATTATGTAAAATGCTTCTGAGCACCGATTCTTCTGGGGTTGCCTGCATTGATCTGTAGTATTATAGGCATTTGTAAATTCTTAGTGGTCATTATCACCAAATTTAGTGACATCCTCCAAACCTGCTTGGATAGTTTATTCTTTATTGGAGAGCTGTTGCGGTAAATTTTGAACTATATATTGCTGGTAAATTTTGAACTATATATTGCTGGCGTGCATACTTCTGCTGGACATGGCGGTGATTCTGCATCTGGCGTAATGAAGGTTTTTAATTGACTCTGTTGAGGATTAGTGGGAATCATACTGCTAAAGTGGGGTGTTTTTTTCAGGAATCAGGCAGTTGATATAGAGATGACAACGAAAACATTGTAAATTTGTATTGTGCGTAATCTGGCCATAATTATGTTGTCCAGGTGCATATTTACATCATAAAATTTTGTTAATTCTAATAATATTTCCATTTGTTCAAATTAGTCATTTGATAGCCAGTGCTAGTTCTCAGCTAACATTATATTTGGGTCTTGTGTTCTTTCTCTGCATTAGTGTATGAATATTTGAGTGTATTGAATTTGCAATTCTGAAGGCAAAACATTAGTTGAAACTGTGATGGTACTAATTGTAGTTATGAAATTATTTGCATAGAGGTTTATATTTCGAAATTATTCTCAAAATGTTGTAACTGTTAATCATACCTTGTTATGCTTTTATTTTATTTATTTTTGTTGAGCCAGTTGATGTGAATATGAAAACTGAATATGTACATAAGGGTGGTAATTTTGCGAGGATGCGATGTTTGTTGTTATCTGTTAGTGCTTGCTGTATTATAATTATAATTCATTTTAGTGCAATTTATAGTGAGAGTTCTCTTGTTCAGCTAAATTTGCATCACACAAATTTCTTTCAATTCGGTGACAGAGCACTCTTTTTTCATTAAGAGAATGTTTTTTGTTAATATAATGTTGTTATTTAAAAAAGTATGTTTATATATAAAATTATTTACATATACAATTATTTATATATAAAATTATCAAATAAAGGTTTGTCATTTTTAGAGGTTTTTCCAAGCAGATATTGAAACGGGTTTTTATCTTTTAATTTATTTACAGTTGTTAAAAAAGTAATAAACAAACACATGTTAATGCTATAATCACTGCCAAAACAAGGGCTATTTGTCACAAGATAAATTTAAGGGATTTGGACGAGTGCGTTTCAAATTAACATAAAACTTTTATTTAAAATAAATTAATCAAAATTAAAAAATAAGTTAGACTTCTGGATTTGGTTAAGACACAGTATTGACTAATAAGGATGTGAATGAGTTGAAATTTTATTGTTTGATTATGAACTTTTTCATAAGTTTCCTCATAAATTAAAAGCAATAATTTAGAGAAAAAATACAATTTTTTTTATAAATTAACTTATTTGTAAATTAATTTTATAGACTATTTATGAAAAAAATTATTCAAATATGTCCAAAATTAATTACTTCAAAATATCATGTCCATTTAAAAGGTCCAACTATTCCACGTCTATTAAACTAAAACGTGTAAGTTTAGGCAACATGAAAGTGTTTTGGACGTATACTGCCTTCAGTATTCAGTTTCAACTACAAACTTCCTGTTTTCCTTTGACTTAACTTTTCTGTAAGGGTTCTTAATTGCCGCCTACAAGCAAAACACCTTTAGTGCAAGTTTCTCCAAGAGTTGACTTTTCTACAATCAAAGTTCTTTCAAGGCAAAATACTAAAAAACAGACATTCATAAAAGGGTGGATATTCTTATTCTTTTCATTTCTAAAAGATAAAAAAATCATTGCAACAATCTTCACCTTTTAAAATGATTACTAGTGTGAAACTGTTGTTCTAAATTAACCAGATTTGAAAATATTTTACTTAATTATTGAATATTGTTGAATTATTAGATTGTCTAAAGTGATTTTAGACCATCTAATCATTTAATAAATCTTTAATGATGACAAAATTCTAAATATACATTTATATTTAATTATTTATATATATTATACAGTTAATATTATTAGTAAAATAATAAATGTTTTATTAGAAGATATTTTTTTATTAATTACTTTTATATTATTGATTTAATTTAAATTGTAATTAAAAAATAAATCAATTTTAATAAAAATCTATAAAAATATATTTTCATTAAACTGTGCTCACATCTATATATTTAAATTCAAATTTTTTAGGCACGTTAGGAATTGATTTGTATATTTTCTTATTAATTTTAAAAGATCTTAAATATAATTTTATAACAGAAATCTTCTTTTAAATCAACTAGTTTTAATTTCCCTTAATATGATTGAAAGTTGGATAATTGGAATTGAAAATATAAAGTGCTTAAAAAATTTACTAAGGATCAGGGCAGATGATAGGATAGAAAGACGTAATTAATTATAATAATAATTATTTCATTAATGGTATAAATTAATTATGTGGATAAAAGTTTCCTCAAAAATGAAGATTGATGTTTTAACTTGAATTTGATTACTATCTTTATTTATTCTCTCATTCAAAATTTAAATTAATGTGATATGTAGTTAATTAAAGATTAAAATCAGAGATTTAAAAATTGAATAGTTGTCTTCAACCATTAATCTTTTATTATACAGTGAGTTTTCAAAATTTGATAAAATGCATGAATTTTTACTAAATAACATTGCCGATTTATTTTGCTCATTTGCTATAAAAGAAAAATATTTTATTCATTATTATACAATTGCATTAATAATTGCAATAAATTATTACTGTAGTTATGTAACAACAGATGAAATATTTTCCTTATACAAAATATTCTTTCCATAAAGAAATATATGTATTTTGTCAAATTTTAAAAACATACTGTATAATAAAAGATTAATGGTTGAATGCTACTATTTAATTTTTAAATCTCTGGTTTTAATTTTTAATTAATTATTTTGGATTGTGTAACATCATAGTATAATTTTTGTCTGTGTGAAGTAACTTGTGAGTGTCTGTATAGTTTGAGAGTTACAAATTTAATTAATATTTTTTATAATATCAATATGTATGTCTTTCTCTTTTAAAAACAGCATTTCTTTTAATATTGAGTGGTCTTAATATTTTAAAAAATATATTTTTTTTAACATACAGATAAACATTTTATTTAATTACTGAATACAGTAACTATTTGCTAACTAATAAATAGTTTTACAGAAAAAAAAAATCCGTCACCTTTTTCGTCATATTATTATTATTATTTATTTTTTTGGGTCCTAGAGATTTACTTTATCCTACTTTTGGAGACAATAAAATCCCACGTTGCTCATTGGCATTCGCTGGAACAATAATCGTTGTTATCTTCATGTCTGGCACAGTTTCTTACAACACCCCACTCTCAAGGCATTTCCATTTTCATGCCATGTCGCGTGTGTAACCACGCGCTCCGCTCCTTTCGTGTGTGTTGCTGCAATTTCGCTTCGTTAACCCTTTTTCAGCATTTTCCGCTCATCAAACACCAAACATGTGACCCTCGTACACTTGCACTACAGACAACACACGACTTCTTTGCTTTGTTTTTTTGCTACTATAAACTCCCAGAAACATGCATAAAAGGGCCGCGTAGAAGTGTAAAAAGTTGGCACCTTTTCTTTTTTCTGGGTCGATATTTCTTCCTGTGCATTGGAAACTGTGATGATAACAGTAACCACAAAAAAAGTGAACATTAGTTGAGTTGGGTGAGTCCAGTTCAATCACTGTGAATTGTGATGGCTTCGGTTGGGGCTTTTCTGGGGTCGCCCATTGGTGCTGTAAGGTGCGTTACGAGGCACCGGTTTGGAGTTCGGGCTCAGGGTTTGGAGGGTGGAGGCTCGACGGTGTTGTCGTCGGAGACTGTGAATGGATCTTCGTCGGTGGCGGTGGGGACGCAGAAGAATCATAATGGTGGCTTGTTGGTTAAGGAGGAAGCGAAGGTGCGGTTGTTGGGAGTTCAGGAGAAGAAGGGTGAAGCTGAAGAAGGTTTGGCAGCGCTTTGGGATGATGGGTATGGGAGAAGGAGTGTGGAGGATTACTTTGCTGCAGCTAAGGAGATTTGCAGATCAGATGGAGGCCCACCTCGGTGGTTTTGCCCAGTTGAATGTGGGCCCCCTTTCAAGGATTCTCCTACTCTTCTGTTTTTGCCTGGTACAAAGTTACACTTCTGAACTCCATGCATTCACTGTGTGTGATATGTTTGTATGATGCTTCTAGCTTAGAAACATTCTGTGACACGTTCATTCTTCACACTTTAGTGACAGCTTCTAACACATTCATTCTGACACACTTTTTCTGCTAATTATTTATTGGAGATAACAATAAAATAAATTTGTGGGCGAGTTCTTTGTTTAATGAAACCTTGGTCGTGATTTTGTAATTTAAGAATAAAAAATTTACTAATGGGGGAGATTGTTAGTGTTGGATGGGTTTCTTTTCATGCTTTTAAAAGACTGGATTGCATGGTTTTCTTTGATTTTGGGCTATATTCAACTTTACGGTTGTGGTTGATTGTTTTCAATCTTAGAAACTTGGATTAGTAAGACAATTGGGTTGGAAGTTCGGTCCTCAGAAATCAGAGTGTGTAGATTTTTTGTGACAGAGTGGTACTAGTTGCTACTTTGAAACCCCAAATTGAAATTGTGTATTAACTCTTAATGTTGTTATATTGAATGTTGAAATTGAAAATGCAGTGTTGAAATTTCTCTAGTTTAACTCGTGCAGGGATGGATGGCACGGGATTAGGTCTCACTTTGCACCATCAAGCTCTTGGGAAGTATGTTGTTTTTTGTATTTTAATAGTTAGTTAAAAACTACAAATTGCGTTTGTTTAGCACAAGTTAAGCATGCTGGATTAGTTTCAGTATTTTAAAATTGTATGCCTGAGATATTACTCAGTTTTGCAATGGTCTGCTTTTATTTTTGGCGTGGAGTTCTTTGTTGAAGGTTGATGAAATATTAAGCTTCTTGATGGATATGCTTGTTATATTGTTTAGAACAATTATTCTATGTTGGTTCATGTAATTTTATTTTGCTTTCTCTTTTCATCTTTACTTTCTACAATGCAGGGTTTTTGAAGTTCGTTGCTTGCATATCCCAGTTCATGATCGAACACCATTTGAAGGTCTTTGCTTTTTAACGTATGCTTTTGTCAACTTTTGAAAGTTCTTTGTTGCTTTTGATGATGAGAGTGCTTAATTTGAGTTGTTAATTTTTATTGAAGCACGTGGAACTTCTCAATTTCAATTTGTTTAATGCTCTTGAAACATACTTGTACATTGGCATAGTTCATGTGCCCAATTGAACATTTATAAGTGGGATAGTCGTAAATTTGAAGCATAAAATCAATTAAGCGTGTTGATGCTTCAAATCTTGAACTAAAATGAAGTAGATTGTTAAAATAGATCTTATGAGAAACATTATGGGAATTATGAATTGGGTGACTGAGTGAATCTTCCTTTGGGCACTCTGATAATCAGAATCCAACCCTAGATTGGAGGGATTCCTCCTCCTCCCACTTTCCCTTCCAGAAACCCTTTCTGTGATCTAGAACAGATTGAACTGTGAAATTCTTGGTGACTTTGTACTCGCTTGGGATTGTCTTCTAGTATCTGCTGCTATCAGTTTACTTTGAAGTAAAACCAATATTGATTAATCAATGGCTAACTAATCATCAGGAATCTTGCTTATCTGCTAGTAATCTTAGAAAGAAATACAAGGAAAACTAATCAACCATTCACATTGTCTTCTTATCCTTTTGTTTGAAATTTCAAACTAAAAAGTGTCTTTCCCTAAGAATCATGCAAACCTAAACATGCTCTTGATTGTAAAATTTTATAAATGAATAAATTCAAACTTGCTAGCGAAGCCATTATGTATACTTAATCTGTGAGTTTTCCTTTTTTATTTTCAAATTTTTGAAGGGCTGGTGAAACTTGTTGGAGAAGCTGTTAAGCTCGAACATGCTTTGTTTCCAAATAAACCAATCTATCTGGTAGGTGATTCGTTTGGTGGAAGTTTAGCACTTGCTGTTGCTGCTCACAATCCAACAGTTGACCTGGTACTGATATTATCCAATCCAGGTGATTCTATCAATAGTGTATTCCTTTTGTCAAATTTGTTAATGTATTTAGTTGGTGATGTCTTGTCAATTTCAACTTAAATCTGACAATATACCTTTTTCAATCACAGCTACATCCTTTGGCCAATCTCAGTTGCAACCTTTGTTTCCTATGTTGGAGGCTTTACCTAATGAACTGCATGTTGCTGTTCCCTTTGTTCTTAGTTTTATTATGGGTAAATAATCTTTTTCTTAAGATTCTAGCTGTTACATATGCATATTCATGGAGATATAATTCATTTGGAAATTCTATGGAGAATAATCCAATTCTTACTTTTCTATGTCAAGTGAATTATGCCTAAGAAATAATTACATCTATTCCAAATGAATTTATTTATAAAACATGAGGGACTGAATTGTATTCAATAACTAAAGATGTCAGAGTACATGTGGTGACACACACACACACACTAGTGTAGCACAATGCTAGGAGGATAACAACCAAATAGGGAACATACGGGCCTAATCTCTAAGTTCTGGTTCAACAGAATGAGGTCTCAAGAAGATATGTTGATATCAGTAACATAACAAACTTGCTGTTCTTTATATTATCTCATTAATTCATATACGCTGTTATATTTAATGACATCAGGCGATCCAGTGAAGATGGCATCCGTCAATATCGGAAATAGGCTTCCTCCTGTCAAAAAAATTGAACAGTTGTCGTACAACCTTACTGCGTTACTGCCATGTCTTCCTGTAAGAAGCTTTTAATATTCTGTCCTTGGTCTTTCTCTCTATATTTCTTAATGTTTAGGGCTATATTGCATCTAAGTTTAGGTAATTGATAATAATTACAAGCTTTTGGGATGGATTTAGCTCCTAACCTTTTGTAACACACTAGCATGTACACAATTATGAAGTTTTTCCTTTCAACTTGTTGCTAATCCTTATGACTGTTTAATTAGCCCTCTTATTTTCTAGATTGTAATAGTATTTGCCTTTTTCCTCTATCCTTTTCTGTTGTTCTATTTTCTAGACAAAATCTCACGAAGTTCATATAATATGGGATTATGCTGAGTTGCATCTGTATTTGACTGTATTATGTATTGTCAGGAGCTGGCTAATGTTATACCAAGGGATACTCTTCTTTGGAAGCTGAAAATTCTGAAATCAGCCGCTGCATATGCTAATTCTCGTCTTCATGCTGTTAAAGCTGAAGTACTTGTGCTTGCTAGGTTTTTACTCTCTTTAAAATTGACACCTCACATTATAATACTGCGTGCATGGTTTTGTTTTTTGATCATTCTAATTGCCTGACAAAGCTAAATTTGTACTTGCAATGCAATGTTATGACTTTGTTTCATTATGTAACCAACCCAACCAAATAGGAAGAGGTTATGCGGCTACTGTAATATAGTATAAGAATTCTGCTACAATAACCTATAGAACTATATAACCTAGATATAAATCTGGTAGTAGATCACTAATGTGTATATGGTATAATGTGACTACAAAATAACTTTTAATCTTGACCGTCCTTGTATGGTAGTATGGTTCAAATTTATAGTTCTCACATTCTTATAGGTCAATGATGTGTTAGATCTTTTGTGCTAACTTAAATTTATAGATCTATGACTTAGGCTCTTACATTTTAACTGAGTCAATAATGTTGTGTATGAATTTAGCTTTTTCTCACCCAAATTTTGAGACTCTCGTGTTCATATAATTAAGATGTATAAGTTGCTTTCTAGAAAATATTTTTCATTGGATGTTGACAAAATTTCCATTCTAGTGGTAAGGATAATATGCTTCCCAGCGTAAATGAAGCTCAAAGACTTGCGGGATTATTGTCAAACTGCAAAGTTCGTGTCTTTAAGGACAGTGGACACACTCTTCTCCTGGTACGTGCAGTGAATGTAAACTTGCAACTATGGTAATTTGATATAATGCTCTCACTTGATAACCCCTATAAACAGGGTGTGTTAAGTGAGACTGCTTTCAACTATTATCTATAATGTTGAGGATATTTTCTATCGAGCACGTAACTTCTAAATTTGACCATCTATATAAGATTGAATGGCCGAGATTGGTTCCTTCAACCTTCTATGATAAGATAATGTTCTAAAGTCTATGTAGATTGAATGGTGGAAATTAGTCTCTTCAACCTTTTATAATACGATAATTCTTTCACTTGATGACTCCTATAATAGGTAGACTATTGCATGTCATCACCATTTTAATCCTTATGGAGGATTTAAATGGTGCAAAGAATCTTTATATCAAATCTTTGAGGGGTTGATGCGGTGGTGACAATCTTTGGAGAACAATATAGTAAAAAGAATCTTACGGACCCATTCGGTGTATAAATATTTTGGATTGGGAGGACCAAATTGATGATTTTCTCTTCATAATTTTCACTTTAATTGCTTTGTAAAGCTTTCTTTTTTCTTTTCTAAGATTGCTTTTGAAAAGCTTGAGTTTATCTTATGTTGTATTTTTTTAATACTTAATTAAATTATATGTGTTCATTACTTCCAGGGAATCTTATAATCACAAAAGCTCTAAAAAGCATTTTTTAATTTTAGTGCTTGTCCATGGACCAATAGGCATGCATAACCTTAACACAGTCCTTTACATCATGTGATTAACATCATGAACTCACTAGCCATGTTATATTACTGTATTTAGATTAACTATATTAGTTGCAGACTTACTTTCTATATAGCTTCAGTGATAACAACTCATCAAGTGCAGGAAGATGGTATTGGTCTATTGACCATCATCAAGGGAACTTGCATGTACCGTCCTTCACGGAGGCATGATATTGTCAGGGATTTCATTCCTCCCAGCATGACAGAATTCAGATATGCAATGGATCAAGTGGTTGGGTAATTTGATTTGGCAAAATTATGTTCATTTTTTTGTTGTTCTTGCGAGTTAATGACTTTGTTGCATTGATTTGGCAATATTATGTTCATTTTTTTGTTGTTCTTTGTCGTTGTTCAGTTTTGCTGTTCATTTTTTTGAGATTCATACTCTTAGCATTTTCCTGTAAACTGTCGTATTCTTATATGCTATTCCAAGAGGTGTGGAACTTGAGGCATGGTATCGGGCCTTAGAGGCCTAACTCCATTCAAAATCTTGTTAATATCCTCCTAACGGCTTCTTCCTGCACCTCCATAATCTCACCCTGCACCTTCATAGATTTTATAAAAATAGGTATCCCTTTAGTTTATTCCTTCTAACAATATAGAATTCTTATTATTGAAGGTGAAGAAATCTCATTTGATCTTTATTTGTTCTTAAGATGTTTTACCATTGTATACAATTTTCGTGTTTTTATCCCATATTTTTAAATTTCACTTAAATTTAAAAGTATCCGTGTAATGAATGGAAAACTTGCTAGTTTGCTTGTAATTTGAGTATTTCATTTCCAAGTTTTTAGATATCTACTAATCAATTCAATTTTATAAATCATTAAATAGAAATTCAGTATTTTCTGCAAGAAGCTAATATGGTTTAAATTTTCTACAAGAAGCATTAAACGTATTATTGACTAGGCGTTCGGTTCTTCACAGTGTGTATGTAAACAAGGCATTTATGAGAGAGCTTATATCATTTTGGTGTTCTTTTCTACCTGAAAAGGGATTAGTTTCCAACTATCTATTGGGAATCTTCGTAATGCACATCATAAATTAGTTGAAAATACCAAGAAAATGTTCAATTATGATGTTGGTTATAACAGTGTTAATGTGAAAGAGTTTAGTCTTTGATCTTTCGTAGAATTCATGCAATATTTTATAAAACCACTGATACATAATGTTCTGCAAATAGAAGCTTTTGGACATAGTGAATTTAATGGTAATTGCATAATTTGCAGTTTTTTATGGTAAAACTTGCTGGTATACTGAACATGGCCAGATTTTTTTTTTGTGGCAGCAGCCAAATGCACTCTGTTTGCAACTAGAATCATGGATAAAATATGGGCCCAATAATTTGATTTGTTAGACTACAGTTATTTACTTGATCTCTTCATGTGCATCTTTTGTTATTCCTTGCTTATTCTCAGTTGTATCTAATAATTTCGACAGAAGTTTTTGATTCTTGTATAAGATAAGCATGTTTAAACTTGAAAGGCGTTTTTTCATTAAATTATTCATATTTTCTCATGTGTTGTTACCTCCACCTCCCTTTTTTTTGTTCTCTGGTATGTTCTGTTGAACAGTCAACCTTGGATGTCAAACATCCATTCTAGCTGTTTGTTTGTATTTATAGGTTAATATAGAGTACCTAAACCCTAAACCTACACTTAAAACCTTTTTCTCTTAGGCTCAAGCCTGCAATTTATGTTACTTCAATAATCTTCTTTAACAGTTTAATTAGCACTTGTTCCCTAACAAATGGGAATAGTAGGGTTAAAGCTGACATGCTACTAATGTGGATGGTAGGTCATTTCGCTCTGTTACCGGATCTGTATTTTTCTCTACCTTGGAGGATGGAAAGATTGTAAAAGGTCTCTCTGGTGTTCCAGAAGAAGGTCCTGTCTTATATGTTGGTTATCATATGTTGTTGGGGTTTGAGCTTATCTCACTTACAGATGAATTTTTAAGTGAGAAAGGTATTGCCCTTCGTGGAATAGCCCATCCGGAGCTGTTCTTGCCTAAAGTGGAGAGTTTCTCATCTGAGTTTTCTATGTTTGATTGGGTGAAGATATTTGGTGGGGTGCCTGTTTCAGCAAGCAATCTTTTCAAATTACTTCAAACAAAGTCACATGTTCTCCTATATCCTGGTGGTGCTCGTGAGGCTCTCCATTATAAGGTACATAAGTTTTATTGTTTTGTCCAACCATGTAGTATCCATGATTCAGTTACTTTCTGCAATCACATTCCTAAAACATATAGTTGATGTTTCTATCTGCAATCTTTGGGATCAGCATTTACTATTGTGTGATGTTGGTTTCTACTTTAAAACTGACTGAACTCCCAATTGCTAGGGGGAAGAATACAAGTTGATTTGGCCTGATCATCCGGAATTTGTGAGAATGGCCGCACGATTTGGTGCCACAATTGTGCCATTTGGAGCTGTGGGGGAAGATGATATAGCTGAAGTAGGTTTCTTCTTTTTCTATCAGTCTCTTTTTGGGAATGACTATTCAGCTTTTTCCTTTAGGAAAAATATATTTCTAGTCCCTAAACTTTTCTTCAAACATGGTTTTGATTCTTCTGCTTTCAAATTGAAAGTTAATCCTTAAATTTTGAAAAATATGCCCTTCCCCCAACATTGTGACAGTAAAAAAGATCAGTGAATGCTAAGTTTAAGTATAAAGAAGGACTAAAATCATATATTTTCAGAAGTTGGATGACTAATTCATCAATTTGAAAGCAGAAGGACTGAATGCAAGTTTAGCAAAAATTACAGGGACTACTACAAGCATAATCTTTCCTTTTCTTTCTCCAAACCTGTTAGGAATGCTCATTTTTAAATGTCTCAATCAACGTTCAGAGAAATACCAAGTTGGGAGAGAGGAATGAGAAGAAAATAGCTGCTTTTCCTTGCAATTCTTGAGCTTTGATTAATTGTACTTGCCTTTTGATTGGAGTTTTTTGCTTGAATTATGCAGTTGGTTCTTGACTACAACGACTTAATGAAGATCCCCATAGTCAACGATAGGATAAGAGATCTGAATCGTGACCAAGTTAAGTTTAGGTAACTATTCTCCATCTCAATGATGTTTATTGCTTATTGTTGGACTCCTCACAAGTAGTGCTAACAACACTATTTCTAATACATTTCCTCCTTATAGTTAAAATTTGTTGAAAAGTATAAAAATCATGAGAGCTTTATTAAATAACACTTGGTACCTACAAATTTGTATGATTTTATATTTCAACCACTGCAAGAGAGAAAGAATGTGTTCCAAGGGGTGTGAAAAAATGTTCTGAGCATTTCTCATAGGCCCATATAACTTATGAAGAGGAATGCTACCAATACACTCTTACACACTTAATTATTGGTTAAAATTTATTAGAAATTACAAAATTAGGTGGAATATTTTTTAAATAAGAAGGACAATTTACTAAAACTGTCTATTTTTAATGAATTCCAATTAGTAAGTATTAGAGAACCATGTTTTAATAGATCTGATATCTTATATATGCAAACTATGCTTTTTGCATTCACAACTAAGCCACTGGTGTGTTTGTTGCTATCCAGAGATGAGAGTAGTGGTGAGGTAGCAAACCAAAATCTCTCTTTTCCGGTGCTTGTACCCAAAATACCAGGTCGTTTTTACTTTCTGTTTGGGAAGCCCATAAGAACAAAGGGCATGGAAAAAATGCTTAAAGACAGAGAAAGTGCCAACCAAATGTACCTGCAGATTAAGTCAGAAGTTGAAAGCAATTTGAGTTACTTGATCAAGAAGAGGGAAGAGGATCCATACAGGAATTTCATCGACAGAAAGATGTATCAGATATTTTATCCTCCTGAAACCGATCCAACTCCATCATTTAAGCCCTGAAAAACTTTTTGATTCATGTTACTGATTCTTATGTAATCATAATTATTTTTAAACAGATACATGTACATGGCCATTATTCCAATAAAATGTGGTGCTTTCTATGTACCCAAAAAAAATATGTAACTTTCTTCAAAGTTCATAATTGATGCCAATGTCAGCAACCACATGTACAAGCCCCTGCAAGTGTACCAAAAACTGTATTTGTAACAGATGAAGCAACTTGGATATGTATTCATATATTATCATTGGGTTACAATTTTTTTCATACTTTATTTTAAATTTTCATTGTCATGAATTTAAATTTTAGAATAAGTAATATGGGTACTCACATTCTAAAAGAATTTTACACTGTTTCTAACTAATTGTTTATGTGGTAAATTTGTTGATTCTCATAAAATTTATCTTACAGGTTATATAAGGAAACTCTTTTGTAGGACTACAGTCTATAATACACATACCTATTAAACTTTTACTTTTTAATGTGATTGTAGTATAAAAAATTACATCCTTGATCAAATAAGGAACACTTAGTATGACTTTTAAACAAAAATTAAATAGTGCATTTACTAATAGTTTAAGTAATTTTATTTTGTCATCTAATTTCAAATTCTCATGATTTGTATAATAATTACTTTTGAAATACATACTTGTCATGATTTTTAATTACTTGACAATGTAAATAAACTCTTATAACTAATTACCAGCAAATTTAATTTTCAATGACGTGAAAGATTATTGATTAGCCATATAACAAAATCAGTATATTTGACTAATCCCTTTTACTGTTATCATGGTAATTAAATTTTAATATTGTTAACTACATTGTCTTTTTAATTTTTTTTTTTTACTAAATAAAAGATATTAGCTTGTTTTCACCAAAAAAAAAAAAAAATGTTGGTCGCTCCTCTCATCATGATACCATGGCTCCAATGTGATACATGCGTGATCTGTTTCCAACTCAAGGCACTGTCCCAAACATGTTCCCCAACAGGAAGCCCCATCAGTAATGTACTTATGTTTCTTCATTTTTTAATCTATATTTCTTATGGGTTTCTAGCAAGGCCAAAAAAAAGAAAATGAAACTTCTTAATCAAATTTAAAACCTCAATTGTTACAAATTTAGTGGCTTGTTATATGTAAAAGGGTGCCAAAGTTTTAATCAATTACTGCTATCTTACAAAGTAACAATGATTAATGCTGTATTATAGTATATTGATATACTATGCATGTAATCAATTACTGCTACTTACAAAGTAACCATTTTTAAGAATTTTAAATGTTTCATGTGAGGGTATTTATTATAAAGAATTATAGAATTTAGAGAAAATTTCAGCGGATATTTTTACAAACAATATAAATACATTTATTTATTTTTTATGAAGTCCTCGGATTATCAGAATCGAATCTCACTCAACCTCAACCGAGAATAGTGGAAGTTATTAGATATAATTCGGTTAAGTTATGTTATATCTTAATCGAGATAGACTTGTGTTGCCATGCTTATGAATATATATTCAGTTAAGATTTATCCCTTAGATAATTGAATATGATGAAGTAGTTATATTATATTTAAATACCTAAATTTACAATTAGAAATTACTTAGAACTTTACACAAAATTCTTCTACGTAGATATAGATTTATAAAAATTAGTATAAATAAGTGGATAATTCTAAGTAAAAATATTTTTAAATGATTTTACAGAAGTTAAAATTAGTATTCTTATAAGGTCATTCCATTGGATTTTGGAAGAAAAGTATATTTTGTATAAAATAATAAAGAGATGAGATTTAACCTTTTGAAAACAAGGACACAGTTATGATAATGAATGAGCCATAAATACAGATTGCTTGGGTGGTTTTGCTTCCTTAAGCAGAAAATAAACATATGTTGTGTTGTGTTGTGTTGTGTTCTGTTCTGGAGGTAATAAATTTCACTTTTCTGTGACTTTTATTTTTCTGTTTCTTCCTTTCTTCAGTTTTTTCTCTAATGAAACACTCAAAAGATTTAGACCCTCTCTGATACTTATAACTGTACTTCATTCTGTGATTCCTCACCCCAGATCCTTTCACACTACTGTTCGAAAGGTCTGATTTTTCTTACTTATCTATCACCCTTGTTTTACTCTTATCAATGCAATTTCTGGGTTGTTTTCTTGTTAATGGGTTTGATCGTGCTTAATATTGGTCCATTGTGTTGTTTCGTAGATGTTGAATGAATATAGACAAAAGGGTCTGCTTCATTCTTTCACTGTTTAGTTACTTACTATTAGGGGTTTCGGGAGTTTCTTTCTGTGCTGCGATTTTGCATTTTCATTTATTTGGGACGAGGTTCAGTAAAATAGTGATTCTACTTTTGTGGGTGTAAATTATTCCTGAAAAAAGTTTGTTCCAATGTACAGAAAACATCTCGAATTACTGTGTTGTTAGTATTTTTTAATTTATGTAGACATGAATTCAGTTAACGCTGCTTATTTTGTTGTTTAATTAGGTTTACCTTTTCTATCGTTCTTAAGTTGCTCCGTTGTTGTTGTTGTTTTTTTTTTTTTTTT
>Ga0209700_102126_pt1 | contig 40690 bp, 16 predicted proteins | sample SiratroredBW_FD_187528 | JGI IMG/M metagenome (GOLD analysis project Ga0209700, IMG submission 187528) | Root nodule microbial communities of legume samples collected from California, USA - Siratro red BW (SPAdes) (version 2) | ecosystem: Host-associated > Plants > Roots > Nodule | place: USA...
TATATATATATATATATATTGTGTTGAAACTAAATATGTAACTTGATTAGTTAAATATATCAATAAAGATAAAATAATATGCTTAAAATAACATTAATAAGAAAATAATAGGTTTAATTATCAATCTTATCCCTAAATTACTTTGAATAGTTGTAGGTATACATTTTATACATGAACTAAATATATATATATATATATATATATATATATATATATATATTATATAAAAAAAATATATATATATATATATATATATATATATATATATATATATAATCAATTAATTAGATAAATACACTAAATTCAACTATTTAAAATAACTTAGGGAGTCTATTATTTTATCTCGATATTATGTTAAAATATATTATTTTTATTAATTATACATACATTAATATACTTCTTTAAATAGTAGACATAAATTTTATATTGAAGTTAAATATACAGCTGTAACTAAATACTAATACAAAATAATAAAATAATATAATTAAAAAATTTGATATAAAATAATAGGATTAATATTACATCAAACATGCTGGTGAAATAACTTCAAATAAATAAATAAAACTAATTAATGTAACATATCAATATAAAATAATAGAATTAAGTGGCACTTTCATCTCCAAATTACTTTTAATAGTATCTTTTAATATTTATAAATTATTTAATTGGTATAACTTTATCTCCAAATGACCAACGTTTTAATAGTATCTACACCTCTTCATCAAGTTAACATATATAAAAGAAGCAAAGTTTTGTGGTATCCCAGCAAGTCGAGATTAAAGCTTCTTGTGTTGTGATATCTCAATTTTTATTAAAGGTTTATAATCTTCGCACCTTTGACATATATGAAAACAATGATACACATACGAAGAAGATGACTAGATATTGTTTCTTAATTTATTTTTTTCATCTTAAAGTTTTATTATATAATTACATGCCCTCACTCTTGTTCTCGAAGTTTGTTCATAGCTTTCGGTAGCCTAATTAATAAGTTGTCCAAGAAAGATATTGGTCAACTTTATGTGCGTAATGATAGTTGGATGGAGGTTGAGAATGTTGAGATGATTTGGAAATAGAGTAACTTTGTTTCTTATTAGTGATTGTGTCTTCTGGAGATTATTACCGGTTAAATAAATATAAATTGTGTTATAAATTTAATAAAGAAAGTCTTTGTTGTGGGATTATATTAGAGGGTCAGGTGGGTCAAGTTACAATTGAATCATAGTATCTGGATTGTTACATTCTTAAGTAAAAAGAATTGTGCATTGATTAATTGTTATAATTTTTGGTTGAATGGTAAGCGCTTAATTTAATATTTGGTATCAGAGCTAAGGTCACATTAAATTTCTAATATGACACTAAGGGAGAGATTATTAGGAATGACATCAATTGTTTCACGGCGAAGGCCCGGTGGACTAAGTCACAATGGAATCTTAGTGTTTGGGCTGCTATATTCTTAAGTAGAAAGAGTTACGCATTGACTATTGATTATAACTTTTAACCTAGTAATAAACGCTAAATCCAACCGTCTTCAATGAGTCTATCAAGCTCTATAATATTTTATATTATCAATGAAGAACTAGTCTTGTCAACATGGTAGGAAGATTGTACAAAAAAGTTGTTAGAAAAAAAATTGGTCTAAGTCATATAAGTTTTTAAATATGCATGAGTTAGAAGAGCATAATTCTCAATGTTGGGGCACTTCCACTTAAGTGGAAGATTAACAACCATCAACTTAGGGGTGAAAGAATGGTAATTGTCCACATAAGATGTTCTTTGTGAATTAATTAAGTTGAGGGGTTGAAGTTGCTCTAAATTGATTGGAGTCCCTTTCTTGAACAAAGACTTGATGTGTTTAATGGTCTTCTTTTATATATGATCTTCTTATCAAATATAAGATTCAATAAATTGTTGTTAGACAAAGACCACAACTATGGATATCATCCATATTTTATGTTTGTTAATCATAAACAAGTACTTGTAGTTAGTTACATAGACCTAATGCCTCAATATATTATTCTTGTTGAAAAAGTTCTAAATTTTTTATAAATTACCGTGAATTTATATACTTTTTTAAATTTGTTGTTGAAACATATTAATGATTTTGTTTTGCATAGTTTCATATTTCTTTTGAAAAAGCCTCTCTATGCAAGTTTTTATGTTATTTATTATTAAGAGATCTATCTCATTCTTTGAGAAATGAGAGATAATAAACTAATTTCCATTAAAAACATTAAGTGAATGATTTGGATAAAGTCTTACCTAAGTCCAATAGTGAAAGATGGAATTAAGTTTCCTTTTCAAGCTCGTGGACTCATTAAAGATGAACTCCAATTGCTTGTCGAAGACCAAAGAAAAGTCCACATATAATAATAATGAATAGATGAAGAATCCAGTGAGTATTTTCTTTAACATTTATATTTATTGTAAGCTTTCAAACATGTGACAATAAGACTAAATAACATAAAATATATTTAATTTACTAAATAATACTCAATTACTTACTTTTGATTTTAAGTACAAAATTCAATTCATCAGTAACTAAGTAACGAAGAATTGTATCCAATTTCAATATTTATAACAATCAACTTAAATAGGATAATTCATTATTTTTAAAAAAATAAAAATGTTTTATGATACAATAAATTATTTGGATAATAAATTAAAAAAATAAAAATTATAGAATCTGATAAGAATAATTTGATTACATAAAATTAGATAACTTCAAATTCTTTTAAAATTCTTCACATTCTAAAAATTATAAATACTATTTGTATTTTCTCATCATCCCAGTTTTAATTGGATATTATAATATGATTCATATTACAACTTCTTAATTGATGTCAATTAAGATTTTCATTAATGTTGATAGTAGTTCTATTTTTATTTAAATTGTTAAAATTTTATTATTGTTATAAACCACTTTTATTTCTGGCTCGATATTAAGTAAATTGGTCTCAACCGGTATTGGAAAATTACTTTTTCATATACGTGAAATAGATTTTTTTATGAATGTCGTGATTATTTTGTATTAATATTTATAGTGACCATCATCAACATCAATGTTATCTTTTGCAATGATTTATTAACTAATGACTACGAAAACTTCCCCAACATCAATTGAAAAGTCTGAAAACAAACTTCACACAATAATATATTATAAAAGTAACTTTAATTAATGTTAGTCTAAATAATTGAGGATGATATAGATTAAAAATAAATAAAAAACTTTGTCAGTATCAATTGAAAAATTTTGACAAAAAATTATATTAATTAAAAAAACTAAAAAACTATTAATATTAATATTTTTGAACTATTAACTCTTATTTAATATTTAAATAATCTTTTTATTTAGTTATAATTAGAATACTTTATCTAAATATGAAAATTAATATTTAATAAATTAAATTATTTTATCAAAAATAAAACATTTAAAAAATAATAATTTGACGAGAGATGTTTAATGTTTAAAAAAACTTAAAAAGTAAATGGGTTTTGTGAATAACTTTTGATAAATTATTGAGAAAATTACATGTATTTATTACAGTAAAAGTGATAAAATGTTACAAAATGCAAATGACATTCTTAATTCTTATTTGATAATCTGAATCTACTTTTTTTTTAAAGACCACGTGGATATACATTAAAACCTGTATTGAGAATTTATTTGAATAATATAATAAGAATAATTTCCAAAGTATTTTTAGGAATTCGTGTTTAAGGAAAATAATTTTAAAATTTATTTCAATAATATTTTTTTTACATTATTTAACTTCTCATTTAGTAATATACAGGTTTTTTTATTGGAATAATTTTTTAAAAAGAATTCTTAAAATGAGTAATTTTTTTTAATTCTAAATATGGATAAATCGTGTTAAATCAACATAATTTTATGATGAAAAAATTATATTATTATAATATTATTTTAATAAATTTTTTCATATAATTTTAATTTAGAAAAAATATACTGAAATGTGTCATCACGATTTTAATTTAAAAATTAAATTTATACTATTCTGGTATTTCGAAACTGCTTTACACAAAAAGGTGAAATGGCTTTTCAATAACCATAAAACACAAACTACACCAATTTTGTTGAGCTTCGATAAGGGTTTGACATATAGTTTAATATTAATTTTAATTATGATTTGTTATCGTATTACTTTTAAAAAGCAAATCAACATAAACACTATTTTGCTGCAATTGCTGCAAGTTAGGTTACTTGGCTTTTGAATTAATTAATTTATTAAATCCTAAATTTAAATAATTAAAGACTAAATAAAGAATAATTATTTTCTAATCTAGAATAATTAAATGCTAATTTTAATATAATGAAATCATAAATTCAAATAATGAATGACTAAATTAAAAAATAAATAGTTCCTGAAATTAATTAATTAAATTCTAAATTTAAGTATGATTTGTTATTGTATTCTTTTTAAAAAACAAAATCACATAAATGCGCGTTACGTTACTTGGCTTTTTAATTAATTAATTTATAAATAATTAAATTTAAAATTTAAATAATTAAAGACTAAATAAAAGAAATATTTCCTAAACCACAATAATTAAATGCCAATTTTAAGCATATCAAATCATAAATTCAAATAATTAAAGACAAAATTAAAAAATAATTAATTTTTGAAATTAATTAATTAAATGATAAATTTAAAATAATTAAACTCTAAATTAAAATTAATTAAATATTTAAGTAGTTATGTGATCCTATAATCAATTTTAGTTGTATTTTATCTTAATTGAAATTTTATCCTGATGACACATTCTAATGTATTTTTTTAACTAAAATCACCTCACACCAATATTATTTTAGTTCAGAAAAAATAAATTGAAATCCTACCGTCATAATACAATTTTAATTAATCCAAATTAATCCTTCTACTTAAATTAAGTGAGATATCTTGTAAAGATGATAAGATTTCATTCTTTATTTTTAGTTAAATAAATATAAATATTTTTCATAAAATCTTGTCAACTTCACATAATTTTTCCAAAATCTGGAATAAAAAAAGATTTATCCATTTTGAGAATTTTGAAAAAAAATTACCCCACGATGAAAAGGAAACGCCTTTTAAATTGACTTTCAGTATACATTTTTTTTACATTGAAATAGTTATATTGAATAAGAATGTTCAAATTTTATTTTTTTTAAAAGTGAACAACTTTTAGGAATTTTCTCAATGCTATTTATCTCTTTCAATACCTTATTGTTTGTAAATTCAATTTTAAAAAATTTCAAATAAATTAAAAATAGAAAAATAAACTATTTTCTAACATGATCAACACAAGTTACAAAGATCTGGAAACAATTTTTATTCGAACGCTTAACAATTACAAGACAGTGTCGCGTCTATTTTTATCCACACTTTTTAGTAATAAAAAAATAACTAAAACAATTACAAAATGTAGAATAAAATTTATCATGTTTACAAACTAGTGACTCTTTTTTTACTTTTCCCAAAACACAATGCATGGTAACAAAAATAGTAATACAATAAAATCGTGATATATATATATATATATATATATATATATATATATATATATATATTCACTAAAATCGATAGAAAAATACATTTTTATTAATTATTACAAATACTATTTTTTTTTATTTTTACACTATTAGGATATGACTATCAAACTCTTGAAAATAATCTTGTATCCTATTATATATAGATATTTTACATTTATTACAAATTTAAAATATAATTTATATGCTAAAAAATATTTATTCATTAACAAATAATTACTATATTCGATATAATTTATGCATATCCAAAAATATTTATTTATTACAATTAGAGTGTTAATTATACAAAATAGGTTTAGAGACTCTTCTGATCTCCGTAGTTGAATAAGTTTTATTTTTTAATCTTTATATTTTAAAAAAATAATCTATTTTAGTCGTTAATATACTTTTTAATCTCCTTTAATTTTCATGAATTTAGACGTTGACGATGACCAAAAGGAGATTTTTTTTTTTTTTTTAAGAATCAAAAGAAGTAAAAATAACATAAGGACTGAAATGAACTATATTTAAATACAAGATCCAAAAGGTAGAATTTTTACAAATGTTTTTAAAACTGAATCGGTAAATTTAAAGTTCAATTGTAGTTGAATTAATATTAGTAAAATTAAATAATGTATAGAATAATATTTAAAAAATGTAATATTGTAATTATATGATGCTAAAAACTAAAACTAAAAGACATAAATTAAGAGATTCTTAACGTTTAAAATATCTATACAATTAAAATATAATATGTAATCGATATTTATTATTTAAAAATAATTTTATATGTAGAATAAAAAGAAAATGATAAATATTTTAGATTGATTTTTAATAAAAGTATTAAAATAATACATTGCAAACTTTTTATTTGAGTTGGTTTTGAAATATCATGATATCATATGATGAGAAGCATTCTTTAAATCAATACTTAATATTCCTAATACTTACTTGAATAAACTTTTAGACAGTATTCACCTTTTCTTAATTATACTTTTCTCAAAATATGAGTATCGTCTTCAAAAGTATAAAAAAAAAACTATTGTTAATTATACTTTTTTTAATCTGAATTATGCTTCCTTTTCAACTTCTGTTTTGAACAATAACTAAGAACCTTCAAATAACTTTAACTTTGATTTTTATATCATGAGTGCTCTTTTCTTGGCTATTCTCCTTCTCTCCTTCTAGTAAATTGTTCATCTTTAAAGATATTATCTTTAATGAACAATAACATCAATTGTAGTTCTTCCCCATTTTTTCAACTCCATTTCGTCTCATAATAATATTGATTCTACTACTTCATCTCATGGCACTAAAGTTATTATGTCTACTATTTCTCATTTTCAGAACTTTTTTTCTGACTTACTTAATTTGTTTCTCACACTGAATATGAAGTTGTCATTACTCTACATCAGTCTCTTCCTATCAATACTCGTTTTGTGCAAATTAGGTCTAAATCTGGTTTACTGCAAAAAGAAGACTACGCCCTTCTATTCTTCTAACTCATTCCGAACATTAAAAAAAAAGGTATTGAAATTGCTCTAAAAGGTATCGGTACAATGTTATGAAACAAGAATATGATACCATGATTAACAATAATACATGGCCTTTGATTTACCTTCCTTGTACAAGACAAGTTGTTGGTTGAAAGTGAGTTTTCAAAGTTGAGGAAAATGTTGATGACTCTAAAAAAGTATAAAGTTCGTCCTGTTGTTAAAAGTTTTTACTAGCAACGTAGTTTTGATTATCATAAAACTTTCATCTCTATTATCAAATCGATTATCTTTATATTGTCTTTTGCTTTGACTAATTGTTGGTCTCTTTTTTAGTTTGATGCTAATTATATTTTTCTAAGTGGTGTTTTGGATGAAATTGTTACATTGTTGATCTTTCTCTAGTGTGCAAAGTGAACTGAGGCCTTTGTTTTATATGATGATCTTAAACCCAACAAAAGTCATCCCTCTCTTTGTTTATCAATGTCAAACTAATACTATTTGAAGCAACTAGGTCAATTTGATTATTCTTTTGGAATAGAAGTTATAACTCTTTAGGATAATTCCCCTTTTCTAATCCAAAGAAAATATCTTCGTGATCTCTTATATCGTTCTAATACGTTTGAAGTTTATTTCTTCTCCTGTGATTTCTAATTATAAATTATCAAAAGACGGTTTGAATTTCTTTCCGATGCAACTTCCTATAGATGTATTGTAGGAGCTTTTCAGTATGCTACTATAGGCTATTCTGAAATCAGCTTTGCTATGAACAGTGTCTTAACTTACTGTTCAACTTCTTGAATCCCACTAGATTTCTGTAAAAAATAAAATAAAATTAAAAAATTCTTTAATATCTTAAAGAAACTAGTCATTATCTTAATCTTAAGATTGATACCTCACATTTTCCCTTCCAGAACTACTGATCTTGATTATCAAAAGTTTAAAGAACTTAACATGTCACATGGTTCTCCTAATCAAAGTGCAATAACATAAACTCGTAATCATGTTCTTCATGGCAGAACTAAGCACATGAAACAGTTTTATCCAAGAGTTTATATTTTCAGCATATTTCAACCCAAGCACAATGAACTAATGTTCTTACCAAACTTCTCTCTACTTTTCAAGTTTATTAGGAACAAATTTAGTAGGTAGGTGCTTCTACAATACAAAATGTTTTTTTTGTACTTAACAAATTCTTAAAATATTAATAATGTTTTTATTATTTTATATATTAAATAATTTTTTTTCTTCTCACATTTATATGAACATTTCTCTCATATTTTATATTTTTTAACAATAATAAAAATAATGTTAGATATTGTTAAGATATTCATAATTTAATATGATTAATTTTAAAAATTTAGTTTAAAACATTATTTTCAAATATTTAGTTTTTTTATAATTAATTCAATGTTACTGGAAAAAAAATATATAGATATTTCTTAATATTTATTAGATTTTTTTATTATTTTTGTTAATATTTATCAAAGAAGAAAAAAGTTAACTTTATTTGTGGACGTGACTCATTAATTTTTTACTTGATTATCTTTATTTGTGTGCGTGATTCAGTATGAGAAAAAAAATATTTAATAAATAAATTTTAAAATAAAAGTAGTAAAAAGATTGTACACAAATTGAATATATATCGCAGGAAGCAACTGCCCATATTAGTATTGTTGCCCTTCCTTTAATTATCACCACCCTTAAGTTTGTGGATGGTGTTCGTGTTATATTAAATTTGTTATAGGCGTTTTATCATCTGATATTTCCACCACCATTGTTGTAAGAAACTTATTATCAATACAAATGAACCCTTTTTTTTTTCTCTTTCTGTCTCTCTCTCGAAATATAATAATATGCAAATAAAAGACAACCAAGCAGAGCGGAAAGGAGAACCATGATGACATATATAAAAAAAATCTGATTTGAATAATACAGAACTATATACAAGGGAATATTTTTTAACAATTTAAGAACTGGGCTAAAAGCACAATTCCCAATACACTTTGTTCAATAATATTTTGCATTTCGGGGAATACCCCGAGTCTCGAACCCATGATATAGAATAATGGTAACAGCGACGGCATACAAAGCAGGCTCGAGTCCGCCCACAATGTGCAATCAACACCAGACACTTTCATCCTCGCTCTTTCTTCCAAAGCAAATTAAAAACTACATAAACAAGAAAGTGTAAGCGTTTATAAGGCAATTCATCCTTTCAAAAATTGTAGCTCCAGAAGAAGCACCGAACAAAGCTCAGCTCAAGGGTCAGTAATCATTCCTCTGTAATCTCCATTTTGCAGATTGAGTATTCCCTCTCAAACAATAAAAATTCCTACAAGTGAAAAGATAAACACCCAGTCAGGCTTAAATTGACATAATAAGAGCTATTTTTAGTTGCAACTAACATACCCCCACTAATATTTTTCATATACATACAATCTACTGACTCAATAACTTGCATATCTAAATTGAAATATACGGAACGGACAACTAGGTGTTATGTTGTTATTTCTATGCAACTTATCGCACCATGTGATAATGAAATTGATAAAAAGTCAATAGGTCTTTTAGAAAGAACATCTTCATAACAAGTTCTATAAGCTAGAAGTCAATTTGTTTTCATACTTTTAATATTAAATGGGCGTCTCAGTAACTTTAAAAAAATGGCAAAAAATGTCTTATCTGGCTCCTGCAGTTACTGCTGTGCGTTAAAGCCAATAATGAAAACAATACCACTACGTCTCATGACTCCACGCAAACATAAAATAGGCTTAATAGACAAAGGATGAAGTTCAAAGGATAGACATGAAACTATAATCTTGCCTGTAATTGTTGTTGACTAAACAAGTGAAGAAAGTCAGTTTCAGGACTGCCAACCAGCTCTATTAAAGTATCATGACAGTCAGGCAAGACTCCCGATCCCATTAGAGAAACAGAGACCTGTTGGTAAGACAGAAGTTGAACATAATAAATCTCTGAAAATCCCAAAAAAAAAAAATAACATTGTGAACATATTTTACTTAGAACCAGTTGACTACTCAACTAATTGATGTACCCACTTGATTAACTACTCCTGAGTGATTCAATGAACTCCCATTGGAAAAATCATCAACAGTTCAGTTTTAGTTTTAGCAGTTTACATGGACAAAAAATGTAAATATATACTATGTCAATATAATCCCTTGACTTACTTGCATGCAACGAAGAATGACTTCTGGAAGGCAGCACCTACGACAAAGTCCTTTCACTATGTAGGTTGCCGGGCCCTCTAAGGTGCCATCTTTGTCAGAAAACCAAGCATCCAAACGGGATATTTCCATTGTAACTCCAGCTTGAAACCGAGGAAGCTCGCCTGTGATATGGAAATAAAGTTACAAGATGTTCTACACATTTGGTATGATCCATCCAGTATTATATTCCATGGAAGAAACAAATATAATAATAATAATCTTATAATTCCAAATCAGAAAACACTTATATTTGAAATTTCTCTCAATGCCTATAGGTTTTTAGGCGGTTTATCCCAAGAATGGTTTTCATATTTCTTACAAAACCTTTCACGGAACAGCTTCTTAGGCTCGGAACATGAAGAAAACAAACACCCAGCGTACCATTCTTTGTGATTTAAGTCAACAGTGTAGAATGGAAGTAACAGCCAAGCCAAGCTAATGATTATCAGACCAAGAAATGGTTTTATAATTTTTAACAATTCCAACTTCTCATTACAGGAAGGGGGTGAACTAAATTACGTAAAGCCAATTTTATCAGGACAACAAAATTCAGATGTCACAGGAAGGGGTTCCCAACGAAAACACTACTGTTCCTTTTCTATTAACGTTTCGGAAGAAAAAATTTCATATTTCTGTGGTTTTAAAGTCCTAGATAATATTAATCACTATTTTTTCAACTATATTTTCTTTAGTTATTTTACACACTGAAGAGTCTAGAGAAACTGAGAATTGAAAGAGAAGAAAGTTTTCTATTATTTTATTTTCAGAATCTCTCAACAAAATTTTCATGTATTTATAGTAGAGATAGGAAGCAGTTTTTTGTAATTTCCTGTAACAGATAAGACATGCTAGGAAGACTAACTACAGCTGGCAAACACTAATCTATTGCTTCACAAATACTACATTACGCACTTATCATAAACAATAAATTATAGACAAATCCAAAATTAAAACCAGACCAATATAAGTATTTATAATCACTACTTTACCTATAATTAAGTATTTATAATCCCACACGCTTTGGATATTTCAATTTCGATGCACCAATAATAATTATGGTTAATAACAGAAATGACATATTAATTGAAATAGGCATATTAGGAAATTTAAAAGATAATTTAATATAAATAAGGATATTAATTAAATTTCTAAATTTGTGCACAATAATGACACTTAAAAAGGAATGAAGTGAACAAAATTTAGTAAAACATGAGAAATCACAAAGCATTAACTCAAGTTTAAGATAACGACTCCACAACTGAACATCAATAGATTAATCTAACTTAAATGTCTTATCAAGACAGGGGAGGGATTTTAATGATAGGTGACACCTTATAGTTGATGAAAGCTACCATTATTTAATAAAATTTCTACCTTTAAAACCAGAAGCCAGGATGGTGCCAAGAATACCACCATCATTGAGCTCATGCGTTTCAAGTCCATCACCAGCAATTGCTAAGCAACGAAGAACAACATCAATGCAATAACTGTCCCTTGAAGATATGGAAACATTCACCTGCAAAAACAATAGATCATAAACTCGGAAAAGCCACTCAATATAAGTTATCCAAGAGAACAATGGAAACTTGACAATGCCAGTACATATAACAATTATCATCGCAAGGTACACCATTCACCAATTACACACAAACTTAGCAAATTTAATTTTTGACCCAAGCAAATCTTTCAATTGAATGATTTGCTCCAGTAACTTCTTTCTGCTCTTTAAACAAGCATTTACTTTTAATTCACTGAAATCATAAGGCAATAGTTTTAAGCAAACATGTAGCGATAGTTTTAAGCTCTATAAATAGATATTTCCACAAAAAAAATTTCAGGGACTGAACAACAAATAGGAATTGAGGATATGATTGAAAGAGATTTCGAAATTATAGGGGCTCATTTCACATTTTAAATCATAAGGTACCAAGATTCCCAGAAAATACAGGGGCAACCATGTGACTTGTCTTTTGAAATAAACTTCATTGAACAAAAACTGTTATAACCATTCAAACAGGCATAAATAGTTTAAGAACCATCAGAATATTTGCCGGCTTAAGCTGTCAATGGTTTAAAAAACATACCATTAGTTGTCGATTCAAGACAACGTCATCACCAGCTGAAGAATACAGAGCACTCGTCAGTGTAGTACAAACAGTAGCATCTGGACACAAACACTCTCCAGATGGCAGGCAGAGCATTGCTGTTGCATGAAGTTCAAGGAAAACTGGTTCAGCTGACTCATACATACGATCAGTTGAAGCCAACCAAGGTGTCTCTTTTCCTACATAAAGGAGAATTACAAGTTTGTTAAAATGTCAATGTACTAATTAATTTTGAAACATGAATAGGAGTTTCACAATCAATATATTGCTACACCATTAGATTTTTTAACAAGGTTGTGAACTAACTCACTTTGTAGCAGTGAAAGGGATGCATTCAGTGTTTCCTTGGCAGCTGAAATGGACCTTTCCTTTTCCTCAAGTGATAGTTCAGTGACAGGAACCTCTGCATTCTCCACTTCAATTTTAAGCCAATTGCGGTAGGTGGCATCACAAGAGTAATACTCACGCTAGTTGAATGCAGGGCAAATATAAATGTTAAGTGCTACAGTCAAGCCAGAAATTATGTGATTGAGGTTCCAAAAATTAAACTAGGAAAGCTTAGTTCAGCGTACCCAGTCTTGGAACTCCCTCAGATCCTCAAAAATATTATAATCCTCAGAGGTCTCGACAGTTTCTGCAAGCTGTTTTAAGGGTTCGGCGAGGAAGCCAAGTACTGTGTGGGCACCTATTGGCATTGCTGGCACTCTCCACATGGAAATCAAAGCAAACTCCCTGAAGAGTATGTTGCTACAGAGGGAGGAAAAGGGTTACAAAATTCAGAAGGAGGCGCCCAAATTAAATTGCAAGAGCAAATAATGCAGGGACGGAAAAATTCCATGTGATGTAAAAGTCATATACAAAACAGCCAACAGGAGGACCGGAAAGATCAGGTTCTTATATAAACTTAGGAAATTATTCCAACAAAAGCTTCGTTCCCACTAGGTTGGTTCAAGAGTTGAATACAAGATAAGAATAGGCACAAGATATTGCAAACATCCGTATAAGGGTGAAAGGACAAACATCATTCCCAGGTTTCACTACTTTCAATTGCTTAACTTTCACAAATGCAGTTTGTCAAAAAAATCTCATGATGGGGCATTTAGTAGATGCATTATTTACCTATGAACCAGTGCTCGAAGAAGAAGCTTTTTACTGACATCTTTGACATTTGTAATTGTTGATGGTGGTGTAAAGCAAAGCCATTGGATGACTTTAGCTTTTTGAAGACTCTGCAGTCTGTGCTGTTCTGCAACATCTGACAGGTTATCGTATTTGCCAACCTTGATCTCTCGGGATCTCAACAAAATTCTGTTCCAAACGAATTTATCATCAAAAGCAATAGCTACCTATGTGCATAAAAGATTAGATTCTAAATCAACAGCTTATATACCTCTCAATAATGTCTTCAAAATTTCCCTTGGAATCATCCAGAGAAGAAAATGGTAAATATTCCATAGCAGAAAGGAATATCTTGTATTTGACATGTACACTATTTAATCAAAAGATACATCACAGTTGTTAGGACCCAAAGAGGAAATAGTGGGGGAAAACAATTTTAATGTTTGTCTGAAAATGAACACAAAAAGGAGAGAGATCTTTGCTCTAATACAAAAGTTTCCCCTCACACAATTGTTCGCTTGCTCAGTTCTCTTAACACAATTCCCTGAATAATCGCCCTCCCAACTTCCCGAAATGTGTTTATGTAGCTAACCAACTATTCTAATTCTAACAGCCAAGACAGACTACTTCACCCCTACATTCTTCCAAGCAGGTTAACTTTCTGTTTTGATAGAATGTTAGAATTACAAACATTTTACAGGCACAATTGATGACTAGTGTTTGGTGTATTTAAATTGTCACATATTTACTCACCACTTTTTTCCATTCACCTCTTTTATGTTACAGGCTTGTTTAATGGTCCTCTCGTGGTTACCATGGCCTTATTTAAGTGGTTTCGTTTAAGTATTATGAAAAGGACTGGTTTGCTTTTTCACTAAATGCTCTTCATTATTGCTTTTTTCTGCTTTAGAAAAATATCTTCAACCCTCATTCTTTGTTCTTCTTTTCCCTTTTAATGAACCCTTTGTTTACAATTGCTTTAAAAAAAAGATAAATGCGATGTCCAAAATCATCAATGTCCATACTTGCCAGTTATGAACTTTCAATTTATAAATGTTCAATGATCCTCTGATAGAATATATAGTCTTACTTTGCACCAAACAACCTAGTTCAATTGAGAGAATTGCCATGAAGCATATAACAAGAACAGAGATTACAACCACATCAATAAAAAACAAAATTAGATTAACAGACATGGTGAGGTGATTATTGCAAAAAGAAAAGAAAATGAATAACAAGGAATGAGTCCATATTACCTGCTGTCCAGCCTAAGCTCCATCATGTGCACAAAGAGATCAATGCATCGGTGACATGCAAGCTGAGAAGCATATATGCCCACCAACTCTTCATGCTCCTTTGAAAAGAGAAATAGGGCGTACCTAATGTTTTTCCATTGCAATAAATAAATATAGCAGAGCAAATTTTCATTCAACATAATGTTCTTCTGCTTCCATCATATACTTAAAATTATGTTAAAAGTCACAGACTAGGAAGTCATGCAACAAGCAGGAAAGCTAAGGTAATGTCTAAATATAGTGTAGCCATCTTCTCTAATATTTGAGAGAAAAGGAGTGGAAAGAACATCACACAAAATTACTTACAAGTGCAAAATATTATCACCAACACTCAGAATCTTGTCCTTGAAGGTGTCCTTCATTTCCTCGGCTAGTAAATATCGAAGCACAAGGACCAGATGCGCACCAAATCGTATCATTTGAGGATCTCCACAAGGCCTGTGAGAGAGCACACAAAATTTTGGTCAACAGTATCCCATCAACAGATTTATAGTTTGTAGCAAAAAACTACCTCACGTGGGCCCATCCAGCTGTGGCCCAACTACTTCCTCCTAAAATACACTTGCTTAATCACAGGTCTGCCATCGGCAGTGTTATTGAAAACTGACCATGGTAGCACCATGGTCAAAAGTGGTGGAGGATTTTTCATAGGCTGCCATAACATGGTAGTAGTGAATCAGGTTTTGTGTGGCAGCTCATCGTGGCTGTTTTGGACATTGCAAATGTCATCCTGCAGCAGCAGCCCCGTGCCTCATCATGAGGAAGAAGCCTCGGGTCAGTGTGACCTAACCCAAGGGTAGTGAATTTTGAATGAAAAACTGATACTAAAACGAAGTGTATATGGGGACAGAAGAATTCAAAGATGCAGATGGAAATCTATTAATGAGATAAACTGTAGTAATAAAATCATGATCCCAATGTTTCAGACGTAAGGGTGGTTGGCTGACAAGAATGACAAAGCGTTAGATTGACAAAGCGTCAGATTATAGTCCTAATTAAGGTTAAAGTTGTTTGAAAATTAATGTTCATAGCTAAGTATAGACAGAGGGAGGCATAGGTTCAAGCCATCCAACAAGCTTCTAGAGGTGTCCTAACTAGGAGCAAGGCTAAGGAACCTAAGGAGGAGCTAGATAGGACCAATAAAGTAATTAAGACTATAAATAAACCATAAATTTGGTAGCTTCTTGGGGAAGATATAGCTAGAACTTTGTAACCAAAGATCCTATGGAGGAAAGATTGGTGCGGTTTTCTTAGTTAGAGTGTGGCAAGACTTATGGTGGTTCTTGGTGGCAATACTAGTATGAAAAAGAATTACTGTCATGAATGTCCCTAACAGGTTTCATTGAGGGACCCATTTGGATAGCAATTGGAAAGACCTTCTAAAATTTGTTTTATATAAAGACTTTAACAGGTTTCATCTGATGAGGAAAGAGCTGTAACAACACTTACCTAAATACATTCTGATTATCTTCAGTAGGTGCTATCCATGACCATATAAGGTCTAGTACACGTGGTATGTCCCCTACCATTAAAGTCATCTGTGAAGCAATATACACCTCAGGACATCAGCAAAGAAAAACATATAGTAAGTTATGAATTAAAAAGTAACATTGTTCTGTCTGTACCAAAGTGGTTGCATCATCCAGTTTCGTTTATGTAATTAAATTAAAATTAAAAAAGAAGCTAAAGATTATCCTTTGGGTAAAAGGCTCTATATCTTCTCATAAAAAATCCCAACTTTGCATCCCCTTATTTCCTTTTTCTTATGATAGCTAAAATGCTATAAAATTATAAAATGTATGAATATAAAACAATATAAAAAATGACAAACAAAAAATATGGCAACCATACATTTCTTAAAAAAAATACCTGAATTTGTCGCTGTTGCTCCTTGCATTGTCTAGTAACAGATTCATGGATCATTTCCCTAAAATAGAAAGCAAACAGATTTGTAACATATAACAGCCATAACAAAGACTACAAATGGGAAAAGAATCACACAAATACCCTGAATGAAGTTTTTGCAGAAGAGATGAGAGTTGTCGAGGTTGTTGATTCAAAACTTGAATTGGCCAATTTTCAGGTCCATTAGAAGGCTCAAAAGAACCATCAGCATGTCCAGGGCTTCCATCAATTACATCTCCAAAAGTTCTAAGTTGATCAACTCCCCCTGGCAGTGAACGAGTGATTTCCAAGTCCACCTGCACATCTAGCCAAGACTTTGCCATTGCCCAGCATGCTGACTGCAACGTTAGGTGTTACACTGTAAATAAGGTTTCCAATAATGATAGTATGATGGAAAATCTGATGAACATAACAGTTTGTTAGGCCTCTTATAAGTAAACATTATAATAGGAGAACAAGAAATAATGATCTGCAGTAATTAGGACAGTTTATAGCAGTTGTTGACAGTTTATAGCAATTTTAGCAGATTTTATGTTTTATTAGGGGACAAGCATAACTGCCTAGGCAGTTTACATGCGAGGGGAAAAAATAGGGAAGGGGAGGAGGAAAAAGGGGAAAGTGGGGAAATTCTGTAAAGGGAGAGACCAAGCTCTCGGTATCTTGGATGGTCGGTGTAATATTTATTATGTTGAACTGTTTTTCAATGTCCTATGTAATCTGGTATTTTGAAACCAGTTTCCACAAAATAAAATTCAGTGGTTATTTCTATACCAGTTGGTATCTATCAACTGATATTACAGCAAACAGTTCTAGGGACCATTAATGACGACGACAAGAAACATGGAAGCAAGGTTAAAAGCGTCGGAGAGGGGGTTTGAAGGCTTGATAGGAATGTAGGACACCATTGCAAGGAGTGTGCAAGACATTCGTGCAAGCCAGGAGGAAAGGACCAATGACAAAAGCCAAACACTACTCCATGGTGATACGGTTGGAAACCATAATGAGGGACGGCTTACGGTGGATAGCTTGAGGAAGTAAAGAGGAGGTGATGATGGTTCAGGAAGATTTTGAGTACGAGGAACACTAGACTGAACTAATGGTACAGGGAGGACATTGTTGGATGGAAGAAACATCGTGGACAGATGAAGAGAAGAAAGAAGTTTGTTCAAAGAACGTTTATCCAACTCTAGAGATAAATCATGAACAAAACATACAACACCAAGCAATAAGGTACTAGCTGTCTTAACCAAGTGTCCATTTTTAACTTAAAATTGCAGAGAAATTAGAAAAGTACTCTTTGGCACTGTCACTACACTACAAAATTTTAATTACTTGGCCAAATTGATTTTGATTTCATTCACAAAGGATGTAAAGATAGACAAAAGTTCAGAAAAATCTTTCATAAGGTAAACCCAGGTACATTTGGAATATTCATAAATAAAAGCAACAGAATACCTAAAACCAAAAGATGAGACATGACATGGTCCCGAAATATCAGAATGGATGATAGAAAAAACATAATTGCATCTTGATTCAGACTTTTTAGCAAAAGAAGATCTAACATGTTTTCCTAGCTAACATGTCTCACATTCTAACATCTGAATACTACTAAAACCCAGGACCATAAGATGGGTAGTATTGTTTTCATGTTTGATTGTATGTGTTTTATGCATTAGCTTAAGCATTATAAGAAGAATTCATGAGTTTGATTGATTACTTGATCCATGAACACTCATTTTCGAAAAATATTTTGGGAAAATCGTTTAGGACCTTTAAATTGACTAGATTACATATTGATTGATTATCCCAAGAACTTCATACTTGAGAAAAGCTTTAGGCTTGTAGATAATTGATTATCATCAGTACATAGTCGGTTATATGAGGATTCTTGAAACAGCTCGCACAAGTAATCAATTATCATGGGACATAATCAATTAATTTGTGCCTAATGGATTTCCATATCCCATCAACGACAATAACAATATAATTGGGTATCAACAATAATCGATTTACTCTACACTCGCAGGTTATATAAAATGATCTTTTCAAAATCTATAAGATAATACATTCTAGAAAAATAATACATATGAAAATAAAGAGTTATTCATGATTCTCCCTCTAATTAAAACCTTTCAATTCTACTCACACAAAAAGATAGGGTTCTCAGGACGAGTTGCATTAAAAATCTCAATAGAAATCTTTCTTTCTCTGTACATTCTTGGTTAGAAGTCAATCACATTGAAAGTAATACCGTTGTAACCCATCTCATCATTTCTTCTATTGGTTATCACACCTAGGTTTAGTGTGTTGGTGTAGTAGGTTTCTGCACTTACTCTTTTCCTTATAGGTTTTTGTTACGTACCCAGTTAGTAACCAAGTGCAAGGACAGAATGAAAATATCACACTCTTCAAATTTACGTATGAGAGGAGGAATATGAAAAAAAATAAAATAAAAGCCATTGATTAAGGGAGTTAGTTAGAGGTGAAGCTGGGTTATAAATATAGGGTTGGAAGAGAAGAAGGGGAAGAGAATTGGACACTGGAGTGAATAGGGAGAAGAATTATATTGAAGGTCTGCTAATGCTTTGTTGTTCAGTATTGTTCAAATTTGTTCATCTTTGTTCCGTTGTTATTTCCAATTACAAACTCAAATACACTCTGGAATATTATTCAGTTACTCCCTTATCTACTGTTTTATTGTTACTATTATTAGATACCTTTACAGTTTTCAAAAGAGATCATCTTCTCATGTGTGTTGCATATTGTTTGTGGTTGAGAGTATGTAAGTGTGTTGAATTTCAAGAATAATAAGACAACTAATCTCAGGTTGGTTGGATACTACATGTAGACTAGGGAGAATCAAATCAGTCTAAAATTTTGTGTTCCTGCTTGACCCTCATCTTCCTTAATTTTTTCTTGGAACATTAAGACTATCAAGATTGCTTCTCAAAACAGACATCAAGGGGATTTAAGAAATATTTTTTAAAAGAGGCTCTTGTTGTTAGAATACTTTTGTAAGAATTCACTCCCCGTCTTGCTTATTGTCCAGCACCTTTTATTCTTACAAATATGTCTTCAAATTTGGTTAATACTGCTCGTTTAGCACTTATAAGTGTTTCATAAGTCTTCTCTCTATAGTATTTGCTACAGCTGCATCCCACTATCCACTATCCTGCTAAAGCATTTCAGTGGTCAACTACTACACACCTCTATATGGAATTGATAACTACGTTAAAGGATTCAACACCAGTTTAATGAACTGTTACAGCAAAATAGCTTTTTTTCAGTCTCATGACAGTGCCTTTGCATGTCAGTATGCTCCTAGAATGCATATTTTCGATGTCTATGCACAAATGAACAAAAAAACTTCCACAACAATTATAAGAGACAGACCTCCCAGTCATTGCAGAGTGGAAGCATCCGTTTTAGGTTGCTACACTGCGCTGCATATACAGCTGCTTCACATTTCCCTCCTTGGTCTGCTATTTTCTGAAAAATAAAAGTGCAGTAGTTAGAAAATGCCGTAACAACGAAATAACTTCAACAATTGGTATAAAGAGCCTAAAATCTAAAACATTGACAGTACGAAAAAAAATGGTTAAAAAGGGAGGGAAGAAAGTTAATTTTGAAGTTATCTTATCCACTCGTATTTCATTTATTGCTAAAAAACTATTGTACAATAAAGGCTTGTTTGGCCACCATATTCAGCATGATTTGATAAGCTAATGTAACACATTATGACTTAATCAGTGGTTTGGCACACTCACTATGTTGTGTAAGTTTATCCACTAAATCCCCTCTTAAACTTAAAAACGATGGATAACTTATGGGTTGGATTAGGCTTGATTAAATTTTGAGAAACGAGTATTCAGAGCAACACATTATTCCTAATACACATTCTAATAGTGACTAAAATATATTAAAACTTACAACTAAACGACGATAGTGACAAAAATTTTAATTATTAATAATAACACATTTGAAAAAGTGCGTAGCAAGCATTATGCATAAGCTTGTGTAAAAACATTATAATTACAAGTTACCATCCTAAAAGAATTAATTTATTTTAAATAATAATTAATTTTAATTGTTTTAAAGCAAATTAATTTATTTTTGATAAAAAAAATCTTAAACATCATTGAAAATCAACATTTTCACACCGTAATTTTATAAACAAATAACAAAATGTAAACAACATGTAAATTTTAAATGACATCTTTTAAACATAATCAATTAGACATACAAATTATATAAAATAAAAGAATAAAATTAAAACAAATTATAAAATATATTGATAAAAAAAGTGAAGAAGATTATTTAAAAATAATATTGCAGACACTTACATAACAACAATTTTATTCACTATTTAAAAATAATATCCCCTAAAACCAGCCAGGTTGCCATTAACTTTGAGATCTTTATTCTTTTTAAAATTTTGAAGTTTCTAAAATATAATTGTTTTTTATTATTGAATGTCCACAGTCTATTTCTAGAATTACAAAATTCAATTAGTATACTTTAAGTAAAAAATATTTTTGTCTTTCAATAAAATTATTTTTATAAAAAATTAATTGTTGACCTGTCCAATGTTTCTATAATCATCATAATACAGTATCATCCTATTATCTCATACAATACAATACCTTTTATAATGATACATCAGGTAATATATAGTATTAAAAGTTATCATACTTTATCAATCAGGCTTATGATGTCATGAAATTCGAATCAGGTCCAAAGAATTTTTTAGGAAGAACCGATTCAGATACATACAAGGTTTTCCTAAGAGAGCACATGAGGCATAACAAATTCCATTTCCAATAATAAAATTCTTAAGTGAAAATCTGGGGAGGAAGGTGTCAAAAGACAGGTAGCACAAACATCAATAAAACAACACAGAAAATTGTTCAATCAGTGTAAAATATAGAACCCTACCTCTGATGCACAATATGAAGCCCATTTCCAAAGATGCCACTGATGACCAATGCCACTTTCAAATTCAACAGCTTGCAAAGTTCTATTTTTACCATTCTTGACCAGAACTTCAACAGAAGGAAACTGGTTCAAGCCTCCAAATGGGCAAAGAGAAGAAGCTCTCCATGGCTGCCAAAATAACTAAGATGTTAATATCATATGTGAAGCATAGACTAATGAAGTCCATAAACTTATCATGGTCAAAGTTATGTTCACCTGTCCAGCAGACCGGCAAAGTCCACAAGCTTCTTCTAGCCTTCCAGCCCTTAAAAGAGTCCACACATCTTCTAGAAGAGATTCATCTTGTTTCTGTATCCAAACAAACAAAACATCATTGACACTACATTATGGACTAACCAACTAGGAGAGTGAACACACCCTCACTGTCCTATGTTATCATCAATAATTAGGAAATTACAACCTATCAGAGTATAAAACAGAATATTCTATTATCAGATTTTGTACAGTTGTACCAATGAGGGTAGCTATTATAAATGCTCCCTATGTATTCTGTTTCCAGTGGGTTTTACCAATGAGGGCAGCTACTATAAATTCTCTCCTCACAGCTTAGGGTTTTATCCCTCTCTCCTCAAATTTATTTGTGGCTCTTTGTCGATGGAATGGCTTCCAGTCTATACTTTTTCAGCTACTCCTACTATTACTATAACAAAACTCAATTGGAAGAACTGCTTGTCTTATTTTGCGTCCATGGAGTTATGGTTCCTTGTTCAAGGATACCATGATCATTTGGAAAAGAAAGTTTGTGCTGTGTCAGATGAAGATAAACTTCAATGGCAGAAACTGGATTTTCACTTATGAGATGTTTTATGGCAGTCAGTTGAATATGATGTCTTAGAGATATTCAGATCCTTTAAGACATGCTCTTATGTTGGAAAAAGGCGTAGGATATTTTTGCTAATGACATTCAAGGTCTGCGACTCAAAGAGTGGCCTCTATTACACAGACCAATCATGATATGATCTCACATCTAGCAAAGGCTCAGGTTGCAATAGAAGAATTGAAGAGATTTCTTGTGGTTGATTCATTGGAGGATATCAACAAAAAACTTGACAAATTATACAAAATTCTAATTCTAAGAAGTCTACACTCAGATTTGATCATGTATGTGACCAAATTTTAGCTGCTGATCAAATTATTTCAATGGACAGCTTGGTCACTAGACTTTTTCAAGTGTCTACCTTGTTAAAAAATGAAAATCCAGTTGATGTTATTGAAACAAGAATAGTAGCAGCTGAAGCTATTGATACAAAAGGCTTCAGATCAATTACTAGACAACATGAAATGTATATCATATGGATGAAGTATTGTGGTAGCAGCTCTAGAATATTTTACATCTGACATAACTTATAGCAACAAAAGCTTTCATTTAGGGATTATTTTACCAATAAAAGAAAAAAATGAAACGCTTCAATAATGGTGATTTTCCTAGCATAAGTTTGCTGAGTTTGTCAGTGCTCAGTAAAGCTAAAGCAGTACAGTTGTTAAAAATATGGAATGCATATTGCTTAAGAAATATAATCTGTTTATAAACCACCAATGAGCACACTTGGGCAATTAAATTTCAGTAGCGTCAAAAGATAATAATATACAAGACAAAAAAATCAGCATATCCATTAATATAGATCATAGCCACAAGCAGTGAAAGGTGCAAAAGAATTGCAAGCAATGATTGTCCAATACCTTGTCATCAGGCAAAAGATTAGCATTTTCACGAGTTGGGGCATCAAAGTCCAAGTAATGAACAACATTCATGTCAAGGGTTCCTTTCTTCAGGTACCGCTGAGTATGATGCCAAACTCCACAGTTAGGGAGATAACTACCCACATGAGATCCACGCACCTGCATTAATATTGGAAGGATCCAAAGCAGTTAATGTTTAATCAAACAATGATATCTATGCAAATATGGTAAAACAATATAAAATAAAATGGAAATAGTATGACTTTCACTTGAAAGGTGGACTTCCAACAAAGCCACCAGAAGGTGATTTTTATCATATATCTAATCAAAACACAAAATGATTTCCAATTTATTAGCCATAAGTTGAGCCACCAATTTATTTATTTTTTTGACAAAATAAGTAATGTCGCTCACACCATCAAATTTTTAGTTTAATTTATAATAGTGAGGTAATGATAACTCTTAGAAAGTGAGTTTTAGACATGATTCAACCTCACAAAACGGTTTACAAGGTGAGGTTTGCATCTATTTATGTACTATAATTTGGTTATATCTCTAATCAATGTTGAATCTTTAAGAAAATCTCTCACATCAAGGACTAAACATCTCGCATGAGAATAAATATTTACAGATTGTCCGCTAGTGACTCAATAATACGTGACACAATAGGCCTAATAAATCTCACTAGAATAGGTTCTAATAACATCTAAGAAAGTGTAGGTTTTAACCTTACAAAATCAGCCGGTAAGTTGAAATTTGAATCCACTTATGTCCTACAACGTGGAATTTCAAAATTAATCTGACAATCATATTTTATGAACACCGGTATTTCTTCACAAATACAGGGAAGCAAAGTTTTTTTATGATGTTTGGTGTTTAACTAATAACTCTTTTAAGTGCATTTGCACGAAGTGGAATACTTGCTTCTTCAAGGGTCTATCTTTCCAATCAAATGAAACACATTGTTTCTTGACTTAATATTTTCACCTCACCCAAATTATCCTTCTTAGATAACTACCTAACTTTTTTATCAAAACCAGCATCCTACAATGCTTAGGATGATTAAATTTTTAATCATGGAATCATTTAAAAAATAAAAGAGTTCAATTTTGATACAACATTATAGTAAAATTATTTATTCTGTTTACCAATTAGAAATTATCAATAGATGTGGCTTTTTAAATAATCATTACAAAAGTCTAAGAATTTTCAATTATGAGAATTCATGATTAGATGATAGTGTAAATTTTTTTTCAATATTAGTGTGTCCAATTAAATTGAAAATAAAAATAAGAAATATTATTAGTGAAAAAAAAAAACAAAATTCCATGCAGAAATAGCAGAAAACTACCTTAGCTTCCAAGTCAAGTGCTTTAGAAGCTAAACCTTCTAACCACTGGACTATTCGAAGGCATAATTGAGCTGTATGATCCTCTGCAACAAACTCACAAGCCACCACATGTGAGGTTCCTAACACCTGTGAAGTGAGTAAATTTCAATAAGCCCATTCCTAGATTATGTCGTTTAGGTGGTTAAATAAAGTAGCATCACACAAGTGTTACCAGTATTTGATCTTTAGATAGTTCTTCAGTCACTGAAATAAATGAACAACTATCAGAAAAAAGCACAAAAACAAGGAGCATCTAAAAAAAACCCAAAAGAAAAGGCAGCAATTAACATGTGGGAAAATGGACTATAGCTGTAGAGCCACCACTCCATTTCATGTCTCTCCTATAACAATTTAGCAAGTATTAATAAGAACTTACAGACTATTTATATATATGGGGGGAATTATTTCCTTTGAAGCAAACTTCAGAATATTTTTATATAATTAGTACTGAGTTAGTGATAAATAGAATAGGCTCTCCCAACATGCAAACTATATCTCAAGATCGAGATGAAGATAGCATTAAATACCATATTGAGTTTTTCTTATATTTTAAATTCAAAAGTATGATAATCAAATGGGCAGTCAAATCATCCGAAGAGTTGATTCGGTCAAATAGAAGAATGTCAATGAATGAACTGATTTAAGGAAATAGATTTGAATAACCAAAAGTCAAAATAGAATATAGGTCAGAGACACAAATGATCCTTAAAAACCAAAAAAAAAAATATGATTTGAGATATATTTCCTTTCCCATAAAGGAACCACAAGAGAGACCATGTTGCCGCCTCATCAAGCAAAAGTTGAGCCTTCTGCCTCATCAATTTGTCCTCAACAACGCGATGCCTCACATTCAAACCATACCTACAAGAGAAAGCCCACAATAATATTGTAATCAAAGTAGTTTTGCAATGAACAAGTACTTGTACTATACTACTCCGGTCTATACATTTGTTAGCATAGTTTAAAAGTTCAATTGAATCCTCATTTTTCATTCATATTTCTTAAAAAATGGACTATAACTCAATCTCCCAAAATCAGCTTATAAGCCCACTTATATACTATAATAAAGTCATATATCTAGTCAATACAAAACCTCTAATAGACTCTCTCACAATGAGAATTGGACATTGTGAGAGTGGGACTAGATATCTATAGGTAGTACAATAACAAGTGACACGATAGATTTAACAAATCTTGTTTGGATAAGTTTTTATACCATCTTAGAAAGTAAACTTTAAACCTAACTCAACCTCACAAAATCAACATGTAAAGTAAGGTTTGCACCCCACTTATATACTATATTTTAATCTTAACTCTAGTTGATATGGGATCTCCAACAATATTTCTATTTAAGAATTCATTAGGGAAAAAAAGAGAAACACATACAGAATGAGAAGAGTCCTTCTAAAACAGCCAAGACAACTAACCAAAGAAGTGTGTTATCAATCAGAACAAAATGTCCTCTTTAATAGGTATATAATGAGTTTCACTTCAACTTAACCACAACAAAAAATGTAATCCTACTGAATATCATCCGTGTTTTCAAGCACAGCTACAAAATAGAATCATCAATAGCTCTAATAAGAGAATAATAACAGGTAATATCCTAGTTTCTGGAAGCTTTACCATGCAAGACATATCCCTATATCTATACCCTGTGTTCACCTCAAATTTACAAAAAGAAAAAAAATCAAATCTTGCAAAGCAACAGCAGTAACTTTATGCATAGAAATATTTTTTATATTTAAACATCACCCTATAAATTTCAGTTATATGGCATAAATTAAAACGTGATCTTTTAGGAAGAAATATGTAAAATATGTGGTACATTGTGCAAGGTGGAATATGGCAAAAGGACAAAATTTCACCTAATAAACATGTCATTATGGCCTACGGCACAGCTGTAGTGGCCCTCCCTTCACAAATTGCCTATAGCGGAGGCGTTGAAAAACACCTTGTTATAGCATTATGGTCGCACTATAAGAGTTTTAACAACATTAACTCTTATGAGCTAATTTTTATGAGTAATGAAAATCTTCCTAAATGCACCCTACTTCTCTGTATAAACTTGAGAAAACCAGATAAAAAATAGAGTAAATGCAGGGAAGCGTGAGACACAGAGAAAAGGCAATTGAAAATCAGAGAGAATCTGTGATTTCTGAAATTATGATTTCACTCCACACTATTAAAGCATCACACAGATATTTATGCATGCTAACAATTACCAGTTAAGATTAGAAGAGACTGGCAACTGTAATGACTACCAACTATAACTACCTAATAGATCAGCAAATGATCTGAGACTAACTAGAAGTTATAGCTATAAAAATTAATTACTCTAACACTGAATATACAATCATCACTAAATCCAGAGAACTTCATAGTTTTTTTATTATGTCTCTACATATAGCATTCATAAAGTCGCAATTTAAAATGACAAATTGGCAGCATCATAAAACAAAATAAGTAAAGATAGATACAGAAAGACAGCCCCTAACCAGTCCAAGGCATCATCAGGAAGTAAAAAGAAACATAATTCCTAAATTGTGTGTGTGTGTGTATGCATGTAGAACACCATTAAAAGAGAGGAAGATGGGCAAAGAGATGGAGGGCAGGAAATTTTCTTAAAACCTTCGATTAAACAACAAAAACAGCCTAAACCCTAAACAACAAAAACGAGCTCTCTAATTTCTCAACAAAATCAGTTAAAAACATATCTTGAACGAATATGCATAGATTCTCCAAAGAACCACAGTAAACAAACTAACCATAATAAATAAATAAGAAAATAACAAGTATACAACAATGTAAAACTAAAATAATGGCTACCATCTATCGATCCCCAAGACAACAAGAACACATGTCATAGGCCTTATATAAGAATTAAGTAATAATATTATTATAAGTAATATTCATCTTGAATGTTTGCATAATAAAACTTCATATGCCAATATTTATGTTGTCTAGTAGCAAACAAACCTTATAGACTCTGAAACATTTCGACATGCATTCTCGACTCTTAGAATCAGATCAGCAATAGGCATCAGTCCTGTCAAACAAAATACAATAAAATTTAAACTATTTCTTTTTTTTTTTTCGTGCAGAATGATAAAAAAAAAATTGTATTTGCACCAACCATTCTTCAGCAAGGAGAAATGCGAGCAACTAAAATGCCCAAAATAAACAGATGCGCTTTATTTTTTTCTTTAGTGTTTGTCTTATAGTATCAACCATTATCTCCAGCAGATTCCAAAGAAATAAGGGCATAAGATAAAAACAAGGTTCCCTTATGTGGAATTTCAAGCTTTAAAGCGATTATTTTCTATCTATATTTACAAAAACGAGAAAATGAAGATGAATGAAATAACTTTTTTCCAGGTACTAAGGTATATAAATAAACATGCTTGCATTACCCTGCAAAGAAGAATCAAGCAGAGATGCAAACAAAGTAAAGATTGTGTCTGCACCATCTCCCAATGTGTCACCCTCTGTCTTACAAGCCTTTAATGAGTAGCGTACAGAATCAAAACCAGCTTCCACACCAGGGACACCAGGAAAGTCGGAAGACAACCTCCTCCTAGAGGAATATGGTGACTTCTCTTCCAAGTAATCAGCATCGAGACTCTCAACCTCTTGTTTAATATTTTCAAGAACAAGTGCTGCATTAGTAGGACTATGGATGCTTTGTCCATCATAGAACAACCCAGTTTCACTCAACTTGGAAGCTGAGTTGTCAGGTGGGATTGAAGCACCTGCAGTTGAGTGCCTCTTCCTGCAAAAATTGCATTATAAAAAACTAACACAAGTTTACAGAATACAATAAAATCCAAGCAGGACAATATTTTGCACCCACATAACACGTAAAGATGAAGCAATAGATTAAATCACCACGTTCTCTCTATCAAAAACAGTGTTCTAAATGGCAGCCAGCCCCAAAAAAGCCATAGTTAAACAGCCACTATTTTCAAAAACATTCATATAGTTTATATAATGCACTCCATATTCCAAACAAATTTCAATGGCTCGATACAACATCTAACACACCAACCCTCCACAATACACAAAATGCAGGTCGATAACTCAAGTGATGAAACCACAACAAATGTATCCGGTCATTACTCAAGACATTATCAGTGCGTCATTATAAGCTTTCCTCTAGTCAATCCTTCAATCCTAACCTCACTGTTCGGCTTTCCCAATGTTTGGACAAACTATCTATAAGCTAAAATTAGTTTATCCACGTGTTAAAATATAAAAATTTAGAAAACTTCGACGAGAGATATTCTACAAATTAGTTTAAGCATAAACTAATTTTAATTTACGGAGACGTACATTTCCTTTTTTATTTCTTTCTTTTTTTCTCTCCTATAAGTCGTTATAAAGAAACTTGCCAAAACATATCCCAAAACAACTAAAATTATTTCACTCGTTCAGATTCGAAGAAACTTTCGACACGAACTCCCGATTTGAACTGTTTCCCCGTTTTTTCTCTAATTGACAGACTCAACTTAAACCTGATCGATCGGTGAGAGGCATAAACCCTAATTGCACAAAACCCCGGCGCCTCCGAAGTAACAGCAAAACATAAGGCAATTCGTTAAAATGTGAGTGACGAAGATTGAAGTTAAGAATTCGTGAATGAGAGAGTGAGATTTGTTTGAATCGAGAGAACGGAATACAATACCCGTATCTGCGGAACTGCTGCCGCGAAGAGAGGTTCTGAGGATCGAAGTAACTGTCACCGATAGGAGAAGTGTCCATCGCCATTTCCTCTTCCATTGGAAATTGAGAATTTGAGGTGAGCGAGTGAGTGAGCGAGCGAGTGAGTGAGCGAGCGAGTGAGTGAGCGAGCGAGTGAGCTTAAACCCTCACTCAGCGCGGGAAGCAAATGGTTGAGGTTTGGTTAAAACCCTTGGTCTTCGTTTACGTTGCGCTTTGCGGATTCAAGTCGGGTCAACTTCACCCTCACACTTTTCCATTGGATTCAAGTCGGGTCAACTTCACCCTCTCACTTTTCCATTCACATTCACGCGCCAATGTTTTAAAAGACTAAACCAGTTTATTAAATTAATTATAATTAACTTAATTATAACATGTAAAGGTTTTAGGATTGAATCTACTTGTTATTCACTTCACTCTGCATACAAAGCGTAACTAGGTTTTTGTAATTATTTTCTGGCTTTGCTTTATATTTATTTCTCTATTTTTTTTTAATAAGAGTGGTGAGAAATTGATAAATACCACCTTTATACAATCTTTTGATAATGAAGTATCATTACTTTTGTAAGACAGGAAAAATGAATATTACCAAATATTTAACCCGTCTAGATATTATGATAAATTAATTTATCGTTAAAATTTGTCTTCGGTTATCCAAATTAAAACTATCAATCTTTTAAGTAAAGACAAGGAGATAATATTATACTTAAAATTAACTTTTTAAAATTTTAAGAAAATGATAATGTAAGTCAAAGAAGCCCTTCTTTTAATTGCGAGACCCAACCTGTGAAGAAATTTATACTTTGGTTATGCACACAAAAGAAAATTAAGTGTGCAAAAGTATTTTATGGCAATTGTGCGGTGGTTTCTAATACAAACAAGGATTCTCTTCTCATATATGTTGTATTTTGCATTCTGATTGTTTGTAGTATATTTTGGTTCTAACATATAATCTCATGATTTTGTTTTAGGTTTCTCTTCTCTCTCACACTACCTGTGTATTATCTCTTTTATCATGTTTGAGACCACATTTTTAAGATTAACTTGTGTTTTTTCTCTAGTTGAAATGTTTTATCCTTTCTCTTTCGTAATTTTATAATTGAGTGGTATTTTTTTTCTAATTTCTAATGTTGATAATGTACATACAAATATATTTTTAACATAATTTAATTAATAAATATTTGAAACACTAAATACAGATTTTTTTTTTAATAACATAATTTTGTCAAAAATTTATCAAGATAAGGAAATTTTGAAAAAATTATTCATATTATTAAATTATGTTAGTTTAGAATGATTTTATAGTAAAAAAATCATACATACATGACACGAACTTTAGATTTATAAAGATTTATAAAAGTAAAGTCCAATCAGTTAAATATAACTTTAATATAAAAAGTAAAATTATTTTATATATACATACTTTGATTAATCTTAATTGAGATTTATATTTTTTTATTTTAAATAAAATCGTGTGACATAATTTTACTTCTTACGTTAAAATCGTGTCAAAATAATATAACTTCACTTTTATAAATCTAAAATTGTGTCATGAATATATAAGTTATTCACAATAAAATTATGTTATGTTGACGCGATTCACTTATATAAATGTTTTTTTAAAAATCTATCAATATTGATAAATCTTTGGCAAGATTACACCATTTAAAAAAAAAAAGTGTAAACATATAAATCATATATATAATGTATGTACTCAAATGCTTGTATATTATATTGTATATTATATTATTTTTAGTGTAATTTTAGTTTATAGGTTTTGAGAGTAAACTCATGTTTCTCTTCAACTTTGATTAATTGTGTTTAAAATGTCATTAACAGTATAAACACTTGTTAATCGAAATCTGATCATTTTACAAGTTTTGTTTTTGAGGTGTTTTTGATGGTATATCCTTTAACTGCTGTCCATATACATGATGTTATTGATAGTTAATCAATAAATTAAGATTTTGTTAATACCTACTTTTGGTCATCTATATCTCTTTCTGTTTATTCAAACTTTTTGAGCATGTAGTTTCTCTCGTAACTCTTTCTAATAGTCCTTCAGAAGCATGACTGTGTTATTTTTACCTTGACTAGAGATCAATAGTCAAACAGAAAGTGAAGCACTACAACAAATCAAGAGACTAATGCCAGCACAATAAATATGCAGTAAAATTCCTCCAAGACAATTACCATACATCTTCAATCTATTGACAGAAAACACAACAAAAAAACTTTCACTTTAATGCAAAGGAAAATCAATTACTTTTGAAGCATTACACTGAGCAAAAATAAATATCAATAAAGATTGATTATATGGTAGAAAAAACTAAAATGTACCATATAAAAAACCTAAAGAACTAACAAAGAACTAGGGATAGGACACAATTAAAAGTCCAACCATTTCTGATAATACTGGCAAGTTGTTGGGGATATAATACCATTGGGTGTACAAAATTTAATCCTAGGACAAACCCCACAAGGAATAGAAGCCATGGCTCCAGCTTTAACATTGGTGCCAACCTTCTTTGCCAACCTAAAACAAACTTCACCAGCAGGAACAGATGAAAAATCCCCAAAGCCAGAACTGTTCACCTCCTGTAACTTATTTTCCATAACCAAAACTTTTAAAATTTGTTCCACCTGTCCAGGACTGACTCCACCAGGAAAAACCTCACTCCCTAAGGTTCTAGTCCACTCCAGGATCGCATCACGAGTAGCAACCTTTTTCCGGGAAATAAGCTTCAAGCAGACATCAGATAGAGCCTCAATGAGCTGTGTGTCAAGCCTACCTTCGGTATACCACTCTCCACCAGTGATCTCCTTAGAGGGTTTGAATTCCATGGCCATCAACACTTTCTTGGACTTGTTTTGGATGTTGACAACCTCCTTGATAAGAGTCTTGGAAATTAACAACTTGATGGATTTCTTCAACATGCTGTCAGGGATGTTGGTTTCTTTTTTGATGTCCCCTTGCCATATCCCCATCTCCTTCTTCCCACGAACGATGTTGTAAATCACCCTCTCCTCATTTGTCATTGAAGCAGAGAGTGTCGCAGCCAGATCTTGGCGCTTGCGTTTCATTTGCAAAATGCTCATTGTTCTTAATGACAATAAGTCTGAAAACTAAGTGTACAAAACATTCAAATACAAATATAAGCTCGTAAATAAGTATCGAATGACGGTGTTTTGAGTCAAAAGTCTCAAAGATTAAGGAAATAGAACCTAAACATGAGAGCACAACATACCTCGAACTAGTTATCACAATGTCCAACACTGAGACTGATAGGGATGGCTTAACTTGAAACCTCCTGACTTTTCCGTCACTGCACGGTTAAGCAAAGTGCTTTTAGTAAAATTTTATACTATTATAAAAAAATAAATAGACAATTTTAGAACATCTCCTATTACAATGCACAAAATCGAGAAGTTGCAGTATTGAGAGATTGAAATAAATTTTTAGCTAAGTCTTGAATGTTGTTTCAAATATAACCTAAAACTAAGCACAAGACACTCCAACAGAAAAGGAAGAAAAGAAAGACAATGCAAATTATTCTTCACTTGAAATTCCTCCAGAGAGTCTGAGATGACACATGGGTGATTACTCATTACTCCAAAGCTTGGTTCTCAGTTATTACAATGCTGATGCTTCAGCATCATGGGGACAGACAAACAGAATCACCCCACACAAATAAAATATATTAAACATAAGTTCATAGTGATTGACAACCACAAAAGCAAAAGCACAACATTTTTCAATACTTCAGAATAACATTATTCAACTAAAAGTCTTTCAAAGAGAATTGCAAGGCAAAATTTCCAATCCCATAACACAAGACAGGGTTACTCGTCCTTTAAAAGAATAGAACAATCTACCAATCTACTGAGCTAATTAAAGCCAGAAAACTCAATTTTTTCAAATTTCACATATTATTAGCCTAGCCCCCAAGATCAGAAGAACAGATACCTATTAGTTATATGCTTGTGTAGCATTAGCCATCCAACCAACTGATGCAGCTTATTTACTTTTCTACATTGTTAACCGTAAGTGGCGATAAAGCAAAGGACTTTACTTTTGTTAGTAGACAATGATTTTCACATCTAGCCTCCTCCCCATACTTCTTCATTATTTTGTGTGTAATAATCTCAGTGAAACGTAAATCAACGATGGATGAAACTTCAATAAACTTTTTCTTCCATAGGTATCATAGGCCAAAATTTGTTTGAATTCTTGGTTGGGAACAAAAAGAAATCAGTTGAGTTAGGCACATTTAATGCAGTTGAACACCTCTCCCAAGGGGTATTCAAACCTCAGTTGTACACCTTGTGAGTAACCATTCTTCAATTTTACTTGTAGATTAGAACAACACCCAAAAAAAGATTGAAAAAAACACTAATTGACAAGAAAAACACACAAATTGACAAGAAAAACACAAACTTGGGAATTAATTGAAAGGCCCAGAACTCAATTTGCGATGAGAGACAATGGGATTGCTGCATCAAACCTCGGTTTGTTGTTGCTGATGCTTTAGTTTCAGCCTATTGATTCTGCCTTTTCCTCTGTTTGTTTTCATGTACGATCAATTAGGGTTTGGACAGTTTTGAGATTCTGATAAAAAAAAAAACAGAATTTATTGTAAACAAATTTTATTATAAAGGTTAACACAAGTACTTTAGTGGCTAACAGTTTCCCTGGAGATTATAGATAACATTTTTCCTTTTCTAATCTAAAAATCAGTTATGATTTTTAAATTAAAATGATTATTTATAATTGAAAATCACTATCTATAAAATAAATAAAAACTACTTATGAAATATTATAAAAATATTTATATATGTTTTTATATTTTTTACAATTTAATAATATCTTTTATTTTAGATATTATTTGATATTTTTTTGTCATATTTTAATTAGATAATTTTATTTTTTAATAGATAAAAATAATTTATTTTTTTACTTTAAATAAATAAGTGAATAATACATTTTTATTTTCTTTTGAAAAATAACAACTATATAAATTCTTAATACTATTTTTAAAATATATATATATATATATGTATATTTTAAATTATATTATTTTTTATTTTTTAACTAATTATTCATCTATATTATTAATAAATAGAATTTTACTTTTAATATATACAAATTCTTATTATTTTATGTTTGAGTAACCGTTTTTTAAATTAAACTATCTACTTATAATAAATAAAATTACCACACTAAAAGTATAAAAAATATTTATATTTATTTTTATGATTACTTTTTATAAAAAAAAGGTTTTATAATTTAATAATATCTTTTATTTTAATAATTATGTATATCAGTACATAAAAGATATATATTATTTAGTAACTTCCATCAATCATCATTTAATTGAACAATTTTACTGTTTATTAAATACAGAATAATTTATTTCTTTATTTATTTAATAAAAATATATAACAATACAATTTTATATATTTCAATATAATAAAAATGTGAATATATTTTTGCATCAAACTGCATGCTTTTCTGCTGATAACGATAAAGAAATTTAAAAAAATGTGTTTTCACATTTTTAAGTAAACAATCACTATCTTTGTTAGTTCTACACTTTTATTTTGGTATATTTGATCATTAAAATTTAAATATTAAACTTTTAAATTTTAAAAAAAGTAATAATTTTTGAATTTGTTTAAACATGATTTCTTTTATAAATCAAATCAGTCAGGTAGTAATGTTTTTTCCTCAAATTTTTAATGCAACAATATAACATGCTTAAATTCGAAATCAATTTTTGAATTAAACGATCTTATGTTCATCTAATTAAATTATGCATTTTTTTTTTAAGTTTGAAAACTAGATGTTGTTTACTAAAAATATACAAATGTTAAATTACTTAACAAAAGTAAAGAACTACAAACATATTTTTAAAAAGTTAGAGATGTTGCAGAAAAACAAATGGATGTTTCATCAAGATTTTTCCTTTTTCTTTCTCACTCCCTCTCCTTTAAATATAGATTATTCGGTTCCAAACTTTTTTGGCTGGAAAAGCTGAAATTGACTTTGAGGGGTTAGTCCTTGAGATGAGGATCCTAACAAATTATCATCTTGCCAATACTTTTTCTTTTAACTAAATTTCTGTACAATTTAAACTTGATTTTCAGATGAGATAAAACAATTCCTACTGTTGGGTTTTTTTAATAATTTCCTTTAATTTTCTACACATAATTTGCCTGGTTGACAATGAGAAAGAAAAAAGTTGAAACAAAAGAATCCTGATTACAGAGATGAGTTAATGTTATTGATACGTAATTTTCAACAAAAGCTTCGTCATTTATATAACAGCTGTTTGTAAATTAAAATCCGTATGAATTATTCATTTTGTTTCAGGCAAATAAATCAGGGGTCTTGGTTTGGTTACAAGTGTTACAATCAAGAAGCCCATATAATATAAGCACACCACCCACACTCACCTTACAACTAGCAGATTGATTATGCATTGAAATATTTAATAAATATATAACAGCCTCTATAGACAGGATGATATTGATGACAACCATCGCATAGTAACACCCAAATGGGTGAGAAGAAAAAATGTCAGGACAGACAATCCCTCTTAAAATCATAAACACTCATCACTACTAAGTAGAAAACCGCATACATGATACAAACCCATACAAATGTTTGCTCATAATTATCTAATATGGTAGTAGGTGTGTAACAACCAAACCACCGGGAAAGTGAAAAAAGTAAAAAGTAAAAGCTCCTAGAGTTTAACACCAATCAATGTGCAGCAGGCAGGATATATAGATAGATGCATTAAATCACATCAAGAGAACCGAGGTGTGTTACTGGTAGTACATCATTTGCTGTGCAGCTGCAACATTCTGGAACCCACCATCATATATTGCCTGGCTGGCTCCAATAGCTGCTGCTTGTTTAAGAGGATGTTGTCCTTGGGGATGCATCAAGGCATGCACACTCCCCATCTTACTCATTGCTAGCTGTCGCTCGTACGCCATAAGATCGGTGGCAGACAGCCCAGGCAGAGATGCAGCAGCAGGTGGGGGAAGGGGATTTGAAGCAGTTCCAGGTGGGGTGGGCTTGCTCCCCCAAGAGCACTGTATTTAACGTAATAACAATAGTCAGACTCGAAGTGTAGTATGTAATCTGGGAGTGATCGGAGGTGGAATGTTGGAATAGGAACTCAACTTAAGTGAATTTAAAACACCACATTTTTATAATTACTTGTTTGACATCAAACTCTAAAGAGTAGTTAAAATAAGGGAGAATTTCTCAAAATCTATTCATGCAAAATTTCAAAGAACACTTACAGCGACAAATTAAACCACTGTCTAACAAAAGAATTTCAATATCTTTATCCAAACTAATACTTTAGAAATGAAAGGAATTTACTTGAAGCAATTAAATTTCTACGTTTTTTAAATTCATTGAAAATTTGAAATCCGTTATTCAAACACCATCTGATCGAAAAATAAGATAAAGTATGAAATTACACAGCAGGTAGCAGCAGCATCAAGTTCAATGAGATTCACACCTTAATTTGTTTTCCAAGAAGAAGAGACTGCGCATTCCCCATCTGAATAGCCAGAGCTGCTTCAGCATGAGTACTGTACCTCACAAAGCCAAACCCTTTATCACGCTGGACACGAACCTCCTCTATCACTCCAGCCCCGAGAGAATGGAAGTGGCGATGGAGATCAAGTTGAGTTACCTGTGGATCACCAGAGGTCGTAATGAATAAAATAGCACCAGATATTGCTGCAGAAGTCAAACATAACAGCGCACAAGTATACATGAAAATTTTGTCAAATGAAACTATTTGAAAGCTTCAATATTCTTACATTTATAACCTAACAGTCAAAAGAGATAAAGAAAGATAATAGAGGTAACAGTGTAGTTTCGGCAATGCAAATATTAGCAGTGACGTTCAAAATTATTGCTTTTGTAGCATAAATCATAATAAGCTCACAAACTTTTCTACCAAATGGTGTTCAATGAATCTGTACTGTACTAAACAAAAAAAGACAGATAAAGTTTCTTACCTCTGAAGCAAGGTTACCCACATAAACCGTAGTATACTGAGGATTGTTCTCCGGAGCATCACTGCTAGATATGTCTTTACCATCTTCTGTACAAATAGGATAAAACATGTTGGTTAATTCATGCCTGTTATAACATCAGTTCACTGGGAAAACAGAATACTTCACAAACAACAATTTTTACAAGCTCGATCATCTATAAAATCATTCCAAGACATGATAGTTGAATCGGGATACAAATTGTGAATTAGAAGACCTATTTTTCAAATCATTAATCGAATTGTATCATGAGTCTATCCATAATACTAATATAACATAATACTTAAATGCATAGAAGACATAAAAACACAAATCACGATTAATGACTAAGCATTCTTATTTTAGTTTCTAAAACGTCTTATTTGGAAAAATATTTCTATTTACATTTAATTTAATTAAAACATAAAACTTGATTATAGTGTATCTAATTTTTTTTTTAATTTACTTTTGCATGTTTTGATTAAAAGATTACAAAGTCGTATATGAATATGGGTCCAGTAATAATTAAAAAGTCAAAACAACAGTGTTAACTGACAGCCTGAACCCAAACACAAAAGTTAGTGAAAGTACAGTAATTTTTTATTAATCATGTTTGGATAGACAACTTCACAATTTCAAGGAAAGTAAAATGCATTTAATTTAAATTGCTTATAATTCGAATTGTTTCAATTTTCAAATGTTTTTGTTTAGATAAAACAATTCAAACTTATAAAATTTTAATTTTCTTATTTAAATAGAGGGTTTCAATTACCACCAATATAAAAAATTATCTTTCATATTAAACCATATTTAATAATTGGACAACATCACCAAGACTGAGTCTATGAAGCCTCAACCAAGAGTGAGTTGACGAGAGTATAAAGATAAGAGACATTGATGTGAAAGAAAATATAGTATGAAAATTTAAATTCTTAACTTTTAAGTAAAATCTGAATTTCTATAATTTTATGTATTTTTTCATCAAATTCTTTTGAATCTTTTATGGAAACAACATATTTTATCATAAACCATTTCAAATTCTCTATAAAATAAATTACCCTATAAAAATTCTTCATTCAAACACACTATTAGGTTGTGAATGGGTTCGTCTCTCTTCTCTAACCCACTAACAAGATGCACGGTCATAAGAGCAGGACAGTGAACTGCGGCACTGAAGCTGTTGATCTGGAGTGTGGTGGTCAGATGCAACACAATGACCTTCGAGGAGCGACAAGATCCAATTTTGCCACAAACCACTATGAGTGTGGGGCGATTTTCCAGCTCCGAAGGTTATGTTTTGTGATTTTGGCTTTCAAAATCACTGCTCCAGAAGCGACAATAGCCATGTACGGCATGATGGTCATTGTAGGGCAAGACATTGTGACCCACATTACAAGAATTGTGCAATTCAACAGAAAATCGGGATTCTTACGATTCTAGACCAATTCATGCTATTCACTTTGTGATACATGTACAGAAACAATTGGTTAAATGATTCGTACTGCCAGCTTCATGAGTTGTAAAATAATAACTACTATCTTATTGGGTTAAATGTAAAAAGGTTGCAACAAAATATTAGACATCACCCAGGTTCACCCTCTAATAATTATAGAAGCTAAAAATAAGATATTTAAATTCAACCATCTCTATCATTGTTTCATGAACTACATTATACTAACCAGATGAGGCATTTGTTAGTTCCACCACGCTTTTTGCATCTGAGTTTTGCTTCTCTTCAATACCACCAGCACCTTTTGTTGCCCAGTTGCATCGTATTTGTCTACTTCCAAGCCATTTACCTGAAAGACATCGTAAATTGTGATTGGACCCATACAGGAAACACAGGTGCATAAGAAAGAACACGTGAGTTTGTGACTCGTGCAATTACAGAATGCATATACTCATAAGAGGTAGTTCTAAAAATTCTTTGACAACTTTCCATCTTGAATGTAAAATACAAAAGGAACACTAAAAGTCAACACATCAACTCCTACAAAAGAACCCGAATACACAATTCCTTGTTGTACCATCAATTTTTACATCAAGTAGTATTGTAATATAAAAAATCATTGGAGATTGCTCTGAATTTAAAGCGGTTCAAATCTAAGGTTGTTAAGCCAATAGCAAATTTCTTACCAGTCAAATCATTTATAGCGCTTTGTGCATCCTACAAAAATTTAATAAAAGTACTAAGTCAAAACCATCATAAGGAGCCTTGTTACACCAAAAATTAAGATTTTTAAAACCAAAATTGGACCTGTTGACTTCGGAATGAAACAAATCCAAATCCTCTTGAACGCCCAGTCTTCTGATCCCACATAACCCTTGCATCTCTGGAGCCACCAAATAGAAATAATTGATGATCCATGCTAAGTTACCAATGCACTTGTAAAGCTATCATGTGAGAAGTATAATTTCTTTTCCATTTCGAATGTATATAGATCGGTTCAAATCCAAATACATACAGAGAATCAAAGTTTTACTAAGAAATCATGTGTGAAACTTACGAACAACTAGGGTAGACAGAAAAGCATGCAAACAGTGTAGCATCAGTAACCTCAGGACTTAGATCACCAACAAATATGTTGTAATGACCTGCAAATTAAAAGAACATGGTATATAAGAGCCAAAAGATCCCAAAGGATTGGACTTAGTTTGAATATTAATATCAATATATTTAATTTAAAATTTGAACCAACCTGATGTGTCCTCTCGCTGACCACTAGCATATGCCCAATTAACTTTGATAGGCTGGCCAAATCTGCAAAATATTGAATTAAATTTTGAATGCAAATTGAAATCAGTTTAAGACGTAAAGAACAACACTTACAAATGCCTTCCATTGAGAGATAATATGGCAAGAGCAGCAGATCTGCGATCAAAGTAATGAATGAATCCATAGGATGACTGCAAAACAAAGAAACCAGACGTTAAATATAAAGCTCCATTTTCAGCTAGTATTTAAAATTCAAAATAACTAAGAATACCTTCTCCTTTCTGATAAGTTTACAACCTTCAACTGGGCCAGTACCAGCAAAAACTTCTTGCAAAAGAGGTTCAGTTACCTGTGTATGGATGTTCCCGACATACCTGCATTTTCTCAAAGATAAGGAAGCTACAAATAAAAAAAAAAAAAAAAGGAAAAGAAAAAAAAAAAACAAAAAA
>Ga0209700_102129_pt1 | contig 40667 bp, 25 predicted proteins | sample SiratroredBW_FD_187528 | JGI IMG/M metagenome (GOLD analysis project Ga0209700, IMG submission 187528) | Root nodule microbial communities of legume samples collected from California, USA - Siratro red BW (SPAdes) (version 2) | ecosystem: Host-associated > Plants > Roots > Nodule | place: USA...
AACATTATAACTATATATATATATATATATATATATATATATATATATATATACATTTACGTCTATAATAGAAAGTTCTAATCCTAGTAGTCAACGTTTAAAAATATTATAACGACAATTTTTTCTTCTTTCGAAAATGGTTAATATTTGCATTGATACGGGAATATTATAATTATTTTATATGTTGAATTACTTAAATCAACATTTATCTTATCAGTATTTGTCTCTTCTCCTTGCTAATTAGTAAAATATTTATTATATCTTTATTCCTGTTAAATAATTAGGAAGAGATTATTTGAATTGTAATTCATTAGAAAAAGTTCAATGGAATATATAATCATATATCAAGAATATTTTTAACGAAACACATTAATATAAAAAATTTGAGGTAACAATGTCGAGCAAACAAGTGATGCTGACTTCGGACAATAGAAATTGGTCAACGAATACAGCTTTGAGTATTTGAGATTCAGTTGGAGCCAACTAACAGTGCCTCCGAAACAAAACCATGTCCGGTGACAGCGAAAACACCGTTGTTGTGCGTCCTCTTTCTTTACTATGCGTCTACCCTTTTCATTTTTGAACCTGAAAAATGGAATCTTGGTTAGTAACTGTGTATGTGTGCAGGTGGGTTGTGGAGCGGTGTCGGTGGATTTCTTGGCCACTGTTGCAGCTTATCCAAAACCAGATGACAAAATCAGAAGCACTTCCTTCAAGGTCTTTTCAGTTTTATGTTCACCTATCTTATTTACCAATAATCTCATATTGTCATGATAATCAATAGCTATAACATCTCTTTCTTTCTTTGGAGTTGAATATGTGAGTTGTTTGGTTAGGTTCAAGGAGGTGGCAATGCAGGCAATGCCCTAACCTGTGCCTCTCGCTTAGGACTCAAACCAAGAATAATTTCCAAGGTTTTTATTAACACACACAATGTGGGCATGTCTTTTTTTTTTTCTTTTTTCCATTTTTGTATTATGTTTTTTTCATTTCCATAAGGTTGCAGATGACAATCAAGGCAGGGAAATATTACGTGAGCTAGAGGCTGATGGGGTAGATACATCCTTCATGACTGTAATTATCTCACACTTTCAATCTCTTCTTTTTCTTTTTTCACATTATAGTGGCATAATATGATCGTGGCTTTGACTGTTTGACTTTCACAAGCCACTTTTTCAGTGTAGATGTTGATTGTTGAACATGTATTAGCCTTTTACTACTTTTAGAGTTTTGACCATACTGTTCACTCAATAGTAAAGAATGTAATGAAAAGCTATCATTTCTATAGCAGCCACTCTGTGATCTGAAAACTCCTTGTAGTTGCTATTTTCATCTATTCACACAATCAGCATCTCAAAATCATTGGATGAAAGGTGAAAGGCAGACGACTAATATTTTAGCTCACAAAAAGAACTTAGCTTTGCAATATGAGCTGTGCGGTTTCATCCAATAGTTAAATATGCTGACTGTGTGAATGTATGGAAAAGCTGACTACACCAATCTGATTCCTTCGATAATCTGCTGCACCAAATATAGCCTTTTTTGAAGCTTACTGCACTGATATACTATATGGAATTGACTATGTCTGTGTGATCTTAAATTTTCAAACACGCTTTGGTCAAAGTTTACTGTTTGGCTCTTTTCCTGTTTGTGTTTGTTTTTATATATAATTTTCATTTATAGTGCTCGCTCTTATGCGCAGGTTTCTCAGGAGGGCACTTCACCATTTACATATATCATTGTGGACAGCCAAACGTAATGATCATTGACTTACTTGTTCCTCTTATACCCCCTTCCAAGAAGAAATTCTCATGAAATACAATAAACATGATGTCTATATTTTCATTTGTTGTATGAAAATCACCTGACATGAGGTTCCTGCTCTGGTTGTTTCGTTATAGTTGTTTAGCCCTTGCTTTTAACTATAATTTCGTTATAATTGTGGTTAATGACTTTTTCTATAATACAGTGATTTCTTTACTCTCTCCCGTGGGCAGTTTACTTCATAATTAGTATCTCATGCATACATGGTTTCACCATCTTCATTGTCTCCATTGAGTAATATAATATCCGAATTTCAGAAGTAAAGGGAAATAGATTAGGTGGAGTGGATCTACTTGAGGTTCCGGCGACAATCTCCTGCTTGGTATTGATTGAACATAAAATAGTGGATACTGCAGTATAGTTTAAACAAAAATGAAATGAACTAAACCTCTTAATCCATACTTCTCTATTTATTTCCCCCTTTTTGGTCTGTTCATCAACTTGTATACCTGAGACTGTTGTTTTACTCAGCAGTTAGTGCATGCATGAGAAGGAAAAATAGATTATCCTTACTAAGGATAAAATATAATGGTTCATAATAGTAAGATCTTCAAGCATTTGCTGATAATGAGAGATTATATTTGTAATTGACTAATTTTTATTCTAATTTTTCAGTAAGTCCCGTACTTGTATACATACCCCAGGATATCCACCGATGAAGCCAGCTGATCTTCCCGAGTCAAGTTTGTTAACTGCATTGAATGGAGCAAAAATGGTTTATTTTGATGGGAGATTGCATGAAACGGCTCTAGTTGTTGCACATGAGGTTATTAATTTTATATTGTGAACTCCAAGTCTAATCACCATATGAAATTTCTAATCCCGCATTCTCTCGAAAATAAGAAAAATAAAAGAAAGAAGGTGAAGCATGCAAAACTTTCTATATTGAATTCAGTGAAAAAATCAACTTTGATAACTTTTAATAATATTTTATTGAAATGGTACCAATCATTATATCACTAATGGTTGAACATGATATAACGACAGCTTATATGGTGGACAAATTTATAAGGGTGAAAACACTGCAAGGGATAATAGATTTTTGCAATTCCATTAATTGATATAACATGTTTTGTTTTTTCAATTGTGTTGTGTGTTGAAATATCCACTTAATGTCTTTTATAGTTTGTTTTCTTCCGGTAAAGGAGGTTCAGAATGAAAGAGAGCATCATCTGATGTGAATAAACAAATTCTCATATTTTCCAGTACAGGCAGTTAAGAAGAATATACCTATCTTAATGGACGCAGAAAAGCTGAGAGACGGGTTGGATGATCTCCTGAAATTAGCGGATTATGTTGTGTGCGCTGCACAGTTTCCACAGGTATGTGCATTGGTTCCTCTGGAATTGAATATACAATAAGAATGTGCAATATAGAGGTCTGCCATGAACCTTGATGTTCAGAAATGAATTGATTTTAATATGCTGCCTTTTCATTTTAATTGTCTATCAATAAATGTGTTTTTAGGCGAGTCATATATTAAATCAGTCTTAGCATCAAACGTCTTTAAGTTGTGTTCTGAAATTGTGTTCTGTATTTCTTATATAGATATGTTCTTGCATAAGGTATGTTTTCCTTAATCGTATTTTCCTTTTTGTGAAGATGAAGGGATATCACTTTCTAATACCGAAGATAAATGGATGTTCTTTTTCTACTTGCTTTAACTAGTATATAGTATAGTTTTGGATAAATTTCTGTCCCTTACATTTGCCGAAACCTTGTTTCATTTCCCTTTAAGCATCACTATACACATCTGATGTACCTTTCTCTTGTGAAAGGCATGGACAGAGGCATCAACAGTTCCTAAAGCATTAGTTTGTATGCTTTTGAGGTTGCCAAAAATCAAATTTGTGATTGTAACTTTGGGAAAAGATGGTTGCATAATGCTTGAGAGAAGTTTTACGGGTACATTCCCAATTTTTTCTACTTTTTATTTTCTTTTAATGTTAGGTTTTCAAGGGTGAAGGGTATTTAAAAGGTTATCTTGAAGAAGATGATCTTATGCTAGCACTGGACCGAATTAGAATGTTTACATTGCATATTAAGTGTATGTTGTGTTTTCTTTTAATTTAAACAGTTCAAACTATGATTTTTTTTTTCAGAGGATCCTTCCACTGAAGAAATGGATGTTGACCAATTACTAGAATCCCTGGAGATGAGAAAGAACAGAAGGACACACATCCCAACCTGCATATCATCAGTATTCACAATGAAACTTTAATCACTTTTCTCTACTTTGATATTAGTATCACTGAAGTAAAATCCTGTTTGCAAATAATGCAGCAGATAATAGAAACTATGACTATTACCGATATATGTTTTCTTTGGACAGTAATGAGGTCCTCATGGGCGTCTTAGGCCCTTAAGCACAAACAGACCCCTTTTTCAATAACCTGTGCAACTCATTATTTGTTTCTTTATGGTACTAAAAAAGAAAAATCTATGTTGGTTAAAATATAGAGGTTAACGATCTAGCAAAACTTGAAAGACATTCAAGTGATACCAGTAAAACCTTTGCAAAAATAATTGGTCCTTTTAACAGTCCTGCATACATTTGCCAATATTTGACATGTGTTCTGAAATTTGTGAACAGCTAAGTAAATCGTTTTACAAAAATGTAAACATCATATGCAAGCATAAGGAAATCCTTGTTAAATCAGCATTTATTTTTCCCTGTTATGGTCTTTGTTTTAGTATATCAATCGGTTACAAGCCAAATAGTCAACTACCTAAACTGATGAATGAGTGCATGACGAAGAGCAAAATCAATTTTCTGGGTATTAGTTGTGATATTGTGGATTACTTGCATCTTTGAAACTAGGGAAGGGGTTGTAAGTTGTAACTTGAACATTATATGCTTATTTGTGTTTGGTAAACTTTTTATTTATATCTTTATTTTCCATTTACTTTCCAGTCAGTGACAAAATTGCATGCAGAAGGTATAGGAACAGTTTTTGGTAAGTTATACGTTGGAACAGCTGAGAATGTACCTCCATCAGAGCTTATTGACACAACTGGTGCTGGAGATGCATTTATTGGATCTGTTCTCTATGGTAATTTACCAAATTTACTCCATATCTTTTCCTGGTGTCCTTCAAAGGACACGTGCAAATTTTATACTTGCCATTCTTGCTACATCCTTTACCTTTTGATAGTAACCTGTCAGTCTTCATTAAAGTTTTCTGATTCTAAAAGGTTGATTTGGAAATAGATGGATTCTTCCTCTTTGGTCACAGTGCTGTATAATAAAGTAGTTCCATTTTTTATATTAAAAATACAATTAACTGTTTTGCTTTATGATATATACTTGCTCAATACCATTCCAGCAATTGTGGTTGCATTTGGTTTTGCTTTTATATTTTTTCCAATTTCTGTTCCCCAATTTCTCCACCACCTCCTCCCCAACATTTAGTTATTTGATTTTCAAAGTGGTTACTAGCACCCTGTTAAGTAGTGAAATAATGTGTGCTGTTTTCTATTGGTTTCAGCTATGTGTGCCAACTTCACGCCAGAGAAAATGCTGCGCTTTGCTGCTACTGTGGTAAATACTCATACACTCAAGTAATAAATAATTAATAGAAATGGATAATGCATGCCTATTTTGTAGCAATGCAATGATGAGTTAAGTTTATTGCAAGAGGCTTATGCGTTCATTATGATGGTAATTACAGGCAGCTTCCAAGTGCCGAGCTATTGGAGCAAGAACTGGTCTCCCTTACCACACAGATCCATGCCTAGCATCCTTCATAAACTAGCATTCTTTAGCACTGAAGTGAACCATATGATTTACAATAAAGTTTTTGGTCAGAGGAAGTGATACAAAATTGCACATTTCTTCTACATTCTTCTTTGTTTCATCAAATGCAATTTAGATTGCAAAGCCAACACTCCCTTGTTTGTGGGGCACAAAATTTACTCCCAAACTCTCTTCACATAATTAATCCCGGCTTATGTCTACGCAAGTGCCAAGATACCATTCCACTTTTTTTTATAATTTATTCCCATCTGAAGATCACATGGCCTTGAGTATATAATGCTTGATGTAGATATATAGAAAAAGGAAGCACTGAGCTTTGTTATAAGTGAATTTAATAAAACTGTATTGCAGAAAAGGAAGAATAAGAGAAGGAATTTTAGATATATCGAAGAAAAACAAAAAACGACGCCGTTGCCGGGGATCGAACCCGGGTCACCCGCGTGACAGGCGGGAATACTTACCACTATACTACAACGACTTCGATGTTTGCTCATTACTTATTACACAACTAAAAGATAAATACGGCATTTGATAAAATCACCAAGAGCAATCTTCTTCGCCACTCTTATCACAACTAACTCACTGAACTCGAACTCAATCGTTTCTCTCCGCTGCGATGATAACGTGCATGTCGAAGCTGTTAACCGTAACAAATGGCAGTGTCCTCCACAATAATTCATCTCGTCGTTTCCATCGCCGTTTCTGTTCCAAAATCAGAATGTCCTCCGACGCGCTTCCTCCGCTTCCAGAAAATCGCATCGTCGTGCGTTGTTTCCCCCGTCACACAGTCTCTCTCTATATAAATACATAGGTTTGTTATGTGATTTTGATGTACAGGTCGGGTACGGAATGACGGCGGTGGATTTCTTGGCTACTGTGGACCGATTTCCGAACCCCGACGATAAGGTCCGAAGCCGTTCGCTAAAGATTGAAGGAGGCGGCAATGCCGGCAATGCGCTCACCTGCGCCGCTCGGCTCGGCTTGAAGCCGAGGCTGATCTCCAAGATTGCGGACGATGCGAACGGCTTTGCCATATTGAAGGAGTTGGAAGCCGATGGCATCGATACTAACTTCATTGTTGTATGATTAATCTTATTTACTAGTTTCCTCTTCGTTCCTGCCGTTCCAAAATTGATTGATTATGCATGCAAGCAAGCAGTACTGTTTTTCCTGTTTCTACACGTGCGCAGTTTGTTACGTCGTAAATGCTTTATCTTCGTATTAATAATAATGATGATAAAATCGACTGAGCACGAAGATCAATTAACACATGACATGCTTTTAGCTTAACTAATGGTTCTGAATTTGAGTCTTGGTAAGTAGCTAGGTTATATACAAGGTGAGAGAGTTTTGTTATGCATAGTTTTATAGTTGACAAATTCATTTTGATCTATGTATGGAAAATCTCTACATTTTACTATTTGATTCTTTGTGTCTGTCAAAGTTGTAACAGTGTTAGCTTTCGTATTCATACTTGGCATCGTTTTCTTTTAGTTTGTACCTGAAAATTTGCACTTCATTGTAGTCTATATATCAAAAAACTTATCTGTTTTAATCCCTACACTTGATGCATATTTTTTGTTGAATTTTTTATATCACCATAATGATTTAACCTTGTTCTGTACTATTGTAAAATTATCTGTTGAAGAAGAATTCGATGCTTAACTGTTTCAATTCTAACCTAATTAGTTCTCATGTATTGAATTGAATTATTTTTAATTTTTTTTATCTTTCAGGTATCGAAGGGAGGTAGCTCAACGTTTTCTTATGTAATAGTGGACAACCAAACGTAAGAGTTTCTTTGGCATGTTTTTCCCCTACTTTTTTCCATGATGAACATTTATTTTGGTTTCTTTAACAATATGAACAAACATGCAACTTTAAGGCATAAAATGACATATGATGATCTTAGAAAAAGATTTTCAGATGAGTCATGGCCTGATACCTGAGCTCAAGGGTATTGCAGTCACTTCCTCCCTTGTTCATTGTGTTCTGAATATATGTTATGCATAAAGGTGTATTGGTTTGTTAATATCATGACAAAGACTTATGTTGTTTTAAATTACTCATGCAACTGCCGTTTGATTAACTTTTGCTACCGCCCTGTGTGAAATGCATTTCAATTTGTTTATCACATCATGACTATTACTAAGAACTGCAGCCATAATGCTGGAAGTATATTTTTATTCACTAAACTTCTTGTATGCTTTATTTTCAAATTTTTTTGCAGAAATAAGTGCGATTAAGCTTATGCTTTAAAATAGAAAATTAGAAATATGTGCTTACACTTGAGGTAATCTGCCTAGGATTTATGTAATTTAATCTAGTTAACAAATTATAAGTAATAATTCCAGAAAAACTCGCACAAGTATCTACACCCCTGGAGAACCTCCGATGATGCTAGATGACCTGCCCCAGTCAACATTATTATCTGCATTTGATGGAGCAAGATTAATTTATTTTGATGGAATGTTTCCCGAAACTGCTATATTTGTTGCGCAAGAGGTAATCATTATCTTTTTCTTCTTACGGTTTTTTCATGATTGCAGGACAACTTTTTTTAGGTATGCATACTGCTAAATGATAAATCACTTTTGGTTGTCAGTTGATGCATCCCCTGTGGGGGGTTTGGTTTTTCTTGTAAGTGAACTTTTTTACTTTTACCAATCTTGGTTAATGGGATTTATAATATTGGGATGTAAGTAATACTTTATACACTTAGTCTGCCCGAACCTGATCTGCCGTGGGTGCTGGGGAAGGGTTGAAGTTTTTGATGGAGTCGTTACCAAGACTTTGGCTTTGAACATCAGACTTTCGTTTTTTGTTTTTTGTTTTTAAATAAAAAACACTTGTTAAATTAATAGATGTGTAAAAGTAGTAGTTCTTGAAAGCAAGCCCTATAGGAAGTTGAATCATAGAATCACACCTTTTAAAGCTTAAACAAATTAACCACAGTCTTAGTCATTGAATTTTCAATTACAGGCAGCTCGTAATAATATTCCTATTTTAGTTGAGGCAGAATCACCGAGGGAAGGGCTGGATGAGCTCATGAAGCTAGCTGATTTTGTTATATGCTCCTCCAAATTTCCACAGGTAATGTAAATATGAGGAACTTCTACCTCATCTTGTAATCAATTTTTACTATGCAAGTTTGGATTCATTAGAATTTTGATAGTACGACTTACTAGAAAATGTTTCTCTTTTCAACATTTAGAAAAAAGGAGATATTTCTATTTGAAGGCCATAGTTTGAAAATACATTTCATTATGTTTTCAAAATGTTCCTCTTCTCAACCATCAGCTCCCCAAAAACAAATATTCTATTTCCATTTACTTTCAAGTTCGTTTTTATGCCATGACGTGCTTTAATTGATTTAACGTTGGCTGCTCCTCCAATTACGTAAATAATGTGTCCATATGCTTCTACTTTTGCTTGTTGTAGTTTATTTAGGATTTGTTTTGTATTTATGTGTCAGGCTTGGACGCTGGCACCATCTATCCCGAGTGCACTGGTTACCATGCTTTTAAGATTTCCGAATATCTTTGTAATTGTGACTTTGGGAGAAGATGGTTGTCTAATGTTAGAAAGAAGTGACAATGGTAAAGGCACTGCTAGCCTTTCAATTTAGCTTCTTGAAGGATGGCATAATGCTCTTAAGTTATTGCGTTAGATTGCAGTTTTTTCTTCAAGAAGCATATGCAACTTACAAGTCTAATACTCTTTTTGGCAGAGGTTGCTGACATAGAAGAAATGGATGTAGAGAGTTTCTTAGAATTCTTATATAAAAGGAAAGGTGATAGCTTGACTATCCCGACCTGCACACCATCGGTAAAATATTGTTGAACCTAAACTTCTACAAGTTTTATTTTAATGTGAAGATATATTCTACAATTCTACACTGAGTATGCAGATATACTAATGAGTTGGGAGATAGTAGCAGTCGTCTTCAGTACGGGATTTTGTATACATTATAGATAGACATAAAATAAGTCCAATTCCATGTCAAATAGATAATGACAAATTAAAAGTTATATAGATTTCCCCCTTATCTTTAGTGGTTGAGTTTCTCAGGCAGTGAAGAAATTCAGAGCAAATGGAATTGGAACAATCTGTGCGAGATTCTATATTGGAACAGCGGAGAAGATACCAGATTCTGAGCTGGTTGATACAACTGGTGCTGGGGACGCATTTATTGGAGCGATTATGTATGGTAGGTGTGGTCAAGGACCTAAAAAGTTGTTTATTTTTCTGTCTAAGCTTCTTACTTGAGACTTCAACTGTTCCTATTTTCTTTTGTTCTTGTGTTTGTGTCACCATTAATGCTAGAAGTGTAGAAAGCAACAAAAACATCCCCATGAGGCCATGCAAGTAGTTTATCTGCTTTCTGGGGTCCCAAACACTTCATTTAATCTTACTCCGAGCTTGTCATGTTCCCCATATATATGCAAGGTTTCTGTCTTAAACTGAGGTCCTTCCCACGTTTTCCTCCCAGAAATCTTAATGGGGCAAGTATAGAACCAGTTTTTATTGGCAACTTTGCTGTAGTATCTATTCAGTTGACATTATTTTGTTATCTGAAGTACCATACAAAATCATGATTGTCAGTTTTGTGTGTTTAGGTTTACTGAAAGTTCTTTTCTTTGTTGCATTGGATTTAAAACATTTTGGATTATTACTTATGCATCCCTGACTTATCTTTTAGCTATCTGTGCAAACATGGTGCCTGAGAAAATGTTGCCACTTGCTGCTCAAGTGGTAAGTTGCCTCAAGATAAAAGGACATCCTATTCTTATAGAGTTGTATTTCAAACCAAAATGGGAAAATTGAATGATTTTTTTCTCTTTTAATACTAATTTCATGGTAATTACTTCAGGCAGCTGCCAAGTGTAGAGCTTTGGGAGCTCGAAGTGGTCTTCCACGTCGGGCAGATCCACGATTGGCATCCTTTTTATGATAGACAGCGACAACTGGTATTCCCCATCAAGGAAGCTCAACGCTCTTGTTTTTGAAGTCATGTTTACCGTGTGGTTCTCTGTGCATGTCTTGTTCTAAGATGTACTATAGTTCGTACAGAATCATGACCTGTGTGATTTTACTTCGCTGTCGGTGTTGGAATTGTTCTTTTTCTGGTGGAAACTTTTCTTGTAACCATTTGCTTTATTACATATCCTGTTATATCTTGGGTATGAGACTCATTCGGTGGTTACTTTCCGGGTGTAAGAACTGTTCTTAAGCAATAATTTCACATGGTCAAAAGATAAACAAGAGTTTGGAAAAATGAGTTGATGTCGCCATAATGAAATTTTCAATATGAATACACACTCTCTCGAGTAAATTGGAAAATTACCCATCTTATTCTGGTGGCCATTTCTTTCTCTGCTCCCAAAATAGTTTTCATGTGCACTCCTGGAGTAGTTAAAAGATCAAACTGTTCCTTTTGATGCCATCACCCCTTGTTGTTACTCTCGTTGTTATCCTTGTCTTTGTGTTATGTCATGGATGGATTTAGAGAATAAATGTTTTGGATTAGGCGATTCAAAAGTTATCTTTTATACATAAAAAATACGTAGATTGTATGACGTGGAAGACTCTTGAATTACACAATTCAGAAACTTTTTTACCAAGAATTTACTTTTGGATTGTGCAAATTTGATCCAGAAGTCAAAAAAGTTTTTAGATGGTATAATTTTGAAGTTTTTCTTCACTGAGAATGATTTCTGAATTATAAAATCTGTTTCATAAGCCGACAGGGCAAAGTAGAAATTTTCATATTTATAGGGATTGGAAGGAAATTATGTATGGGGGTGCAAAAAGAAATCCTCCGTTCTCATTTGACCTTTTCCCTTTTTCTTATTGTGGCTGAAAGCCCGAAAGGCATTCTGGTCTTACGTCTAAGCGGTAGAATTTGATATATTTCGGGATTACCATGATAATGAGTTGCCAATTTCTCACTTTTACGATTGAAACTATCATGTAGGGAGAAGCAGAATATTTGGATGATTAAAGCAGTTCTTAAAAGTTTGAGTAGGTTTTAGCCCTAAAGATCAATTTTAGCGAGGGAAACCTCTCTGAAAATAATGTGGATAGTTCTTTTTTGGGGGTAACATCTCGCTTTATTCGTGTAGCGTATGTTAGTTCCCATACATTTTTGGCGTCCCTATCGGTTTTAATTCTAGGAGGCAAGTTACTCGGCAACTAGCAATTGATATTATGAGAAGAAAACTAGATCGTGTTGAAGAGCAAATAATTGTCTTTTGGGGGCACCAATTCTTTTAATCATTTATGCCCCTTTGAAGGATGATATTCTGCTCGTTTATATGAAATTAATCTGTACAAATATATTGTCATATACTGGGAAGGATGGTGACTGAGAGTAAGTTTGAAGATGGCATCATTCTCTTTTTGTTGGAGAAAAAGGATCTTTTGCATGACTAGAAACACTTCCCTGTAATGTAGTTTTGTACAAGGGTGAGAGGGACAAATGGGTGTGTGGAAAGGAGATGGTTTCAACTTGTTTTGCTTCATCCTTTGGTTGAATCAGTGTTCAATTTTTCAATATATTGTGGAATGTTGCTTCTTGGGATCTTCGTAATCTTACTTAAATATGCGAAAGGTGCATTACACGTTCTGTGACACTCTTCTACCAACAACAATACTTATATTTCTACATAAGAAACCTTAAACAATAAAAAAATTGATGATGCATGATAATGATTATTGAGTACAAAAACACGTGTTTCAATGCAATTATGGAATTGTGCAAATATTGGACCACGAAACTCTCGTTTAGATGCCCACACGTCGTCCGGTTGGTTTAAGCAAATAATTAGATTTATGTGATCAATGTTAGTTGATTTGGGTTTCAATCAGATTTTTGTTTGTTTAAACCGAGTCTTCAATCGTCAAATAGAATAAAAAAGCATAGGAAATCATAATAAATTTTTTAAAAATTTGATAAAATATAAATAAAATAAAATTGCAGGATTACATTTTGTAGAATTATAATTATAAAAGATCAATTTGTTTTTTCTCTATACTTTACTGCGGCTTGACCCAAAATCATTGGATATAAATGAAGTGAGATGTTTACTGTAAGAAAAATGCGGGGAGAAAGAAATTGATCTTTGAACAAGATCAAATGGAAAACAAACAAAAAGAGTAAACAAAATTGTCATACCTGGTCCATGTAATTACAAAATAAGAAGTTATCGTTTTATTGCTATTTGTGAAAACAATAGCTGCATAAGCGAATTGATGAGAATGTTATAATCCTTGAAACATACTATTTGAAGCATTTGAACACGTAAATGGAGCCTTCAAACAAATACATACAATCTATAAGACAAGGATAGCAGAAAGAGGACTTGAAAAAGAAAACGAAAGCCATAAGGAGAGCGAAAACATCACCATGAGTACAGTAATAAGTACATTTAAACACACGAAATTAAATAATAACGAAAAGTAGATAAGATAGTAGTTAAGATCTAAATTATAGATAAAATCGTAAATTTATAAGATCATAATTCTATGAAATCGTAACAGGAAAGATAGATTTATTTTTATTTTTATATATATTATATGAAAAAAATAAGTAAAAATAAAATAAAAAATATATTTGAGAGATATTATAAAAGAAATGCATATTAAAAATAATTTTGTTTGATTTGATTTTAATTGAAATTGAAATCAGTTCACCTTAATCTAAAATAAGAATAGTGAAACAAAAAATACTCATAATTCTTAATTCTTAGTTAGTAATTTGTTCTGAGTTTTAATTACATTAACTTTAATTGGACGATGATTTTATTTTAATTAAAACTGAAACTCATTCTATCAATAAATTGAATGGTGTATTAGAAAAAACTATTAATTGGAGTTAGAATCTATGTAAAATTTTAATTATATTAATTTTAATTAGATGATATTATTGCACACAAAGATAAAGTTTTAATTATATTAATTTTTAATTAAAATTAAGTTTAAATTAGATCCTTCCATCCAACAAGATGAATAGTATATGTGAGAAAAATAAAAATATTGTGAAATTTGAATTACATATAATATATGATTTTAATTATCTTACTATTAAAATATCCATTTTAACTACCTACATGTAAAGAAGATAGATCATTGGTACTATGTATGTCCTCTATACCAAATTTTCTCTTTATGTTTTTTAATTAATGAGAAATTGAAGCAATATTATTGCATAATTAGTTTAGTGTAATTACTAACTAGCAAAATGGACAATAATGAATTTTAAAACAATTGAGATAGAATATAGATATGATTATTACAAAAAAAATCATTCTTTTGGTATATTTTTTAAAAGTTGAAGTTAGAAAAAATTATAGTAATACACATTTACTAATTAATGTATTTACGTATACTAATATAAATTAAATTTATTGTTGGGTTTAATAGTTTTCTTAGTCTCGCTATTGTGATCATATTTTTAATTTTATCTTGTATTTTGAATGTTTTCAATTTATTTTTACTTTTTTCAGAATGGGCTAATATAGTTTTTTTTTTCTGTCTAACACGTAACATAAATAAGAAATGACACGTTATAATTTAAAGTTGATTTATTAGCAACATATGACACGTAACATGTTATAAACATGTGACATAAGCAATGAAGTTATGTGTGTTGGTGTAGTAACATACTCACCTTAAATTTGACGAAAAGAATATCATATTAAGTTTAAAAAAATAATCAAATAAAAAACATCCAAAATAATATAACCAACTAAAAAAATAATTTATAACATATGAATAAATTTTTTTATTAAACCTTATTTTTATTATAATATGTAAAATAAATTATTTATTTTTCTAATATAATTATTGAGACACTAGTAAACAAGATATGACTATTGAGATAATGTTAATGACTATTATTTTGCTTAACATCTTTTTTATTTCTCGATTGACACACTTATAAAAAGAAGTTAAATTTATCAAACTAAGAAATAAGCTAAAATTACTGATTAATAAATTCAGTTTTTCACATAATTGACTTTAACTTTATGTGTAGATTGTTTCTAGTTGTTTTGTACAAAGATCATTTTTAGTTCACGTCATAGTCTTTATTATTTTTTGTAAATGCATGAAAACTATCTAAAGAAATTAAATATTTTCTTTTTTTGTCCTTCTTGTGCAAAATAGATTGAAGGGAATCATTAGCATCATATAATTTATGAATTTTGCTCTATTAATGCAGAGTGCATCTTCACACATATGGCCAAACAAACATTAAATATTTTTAAGCATTTTTTCTGACTTGTTTAAAACACGTTCACATTCCCCCAAATATGCCATGTCATGTGAATAAATTCACATTCAACGCAAGAAAAAAAATATTAATTTGCTTATTTATGTAAATGTGTTGGACAACCCAAACATGGAATTTTTTCTATTAATAAGTTGGTGAGTTTAGCACAAAAAATTAGAAGTCAACTATTACGAAAAAACTTAATACCATCTTTATAACTGTTTAACGCGATAAATGTCTGAGGATTTTTTATTTATATTTTGTTCAATATTATTTAGTTTTAAATAATCGAGACTCGACACTGCGTTATTCTCCTATGGGAAATTTTGTTGTTCTATTTTTGTTTAAATAAATTTATTTTGATGTAAAAAAAAATTAATATTGGGAAGTCCTGAATTAACTTTGTAGGGTTCGGATATTTATTTCTTTGTACAAGTACAGTAAATTCTCTTGCGTGATTTTTTTTTTACGATTCAGCTTGCAATTTACTTTGTAATAACTAAGAAGCATATTATTGTAAAAAAATAAAAATAAGAAGCATATTATATACTATTAGATGCGAAGGGAGAGAATAATAGATATATAAAAAAAAAAAAGAAAAATTGTACTGCAACGAAATAATATATGAAGTAAGGTACAGCCCATAACTGTGCTGCAGAAAATTATTCTGATTCCCTTGAAGACTTTATAGTAAATAAGTAATATTGAAAATTTTTATTGTGTTCTGATATCATAATATATTTACATGGAAGCCAAACCTCAATTAGTTTTTGAATGAAACCATCTAATATTTTGAAAAATTTATAAATGTGTTACTGATATATTTTGTTTTGTTATATTATATTAATGTAATGTTTAGTGACATAATGTAAAAATGAAATTAAGATTAAAAGATGCAAACATGACTATTGTGCTGTACAATATATATTTAATTATTGATATCTTGCAATTGTTTTTACTCTATAAATCATGAATTAGTTAATCCAATTGTAAGTAAATATTTAGTTTTAATTTTAGTTTTTTTTTTATTATGATCAAGGTGTAAACTTAGTCTCTCTATTAAATACATTTTCACAAAATTGATCTTGTAATTATTTTAATTACATAATTTATGCCTTAACTTGATATTTAGTATTTAATAAAACGCCGACGTCTTATTTATGAGGGTACCATGCCACTCAAGGTATTTGCAAAAATAAAGCAAGATATCGAAGAACATGGCAATTAGATCAAAATATAGTTAAATATAAAATACATTTATTCTTTAGTATTAATAATTATTAATCAAGTTGGTATTTAAAATCACTACTACCGCTTAATTTGATTTATCAATATTAGTTCTGTCCAAAAGTTTGGTTTTCAACCTCACTAAATTAGTCAGTTCTTTATCTTTTCAAGTTCAGTCCAAACCTATATTTAATTAAGAATTAATAAAATTAAAACTATATCTTGGTTTGTAGGTTTACCCCTGCTAATACTACTCAATTAAAATGGCACCATTTACATTTTTTTTAATATGAGTTTTAATTTAAATTAAAATAAAATTACCACCCAATTAAATTAAGTAATTAAATTTAAAAATAAATTTTAAATCTAAGTAATTAAAATTTAAAATTAATTTCAAATCTGATAAAAATTAAAAATCTTTTCTTTTACAAGGTTAATGTCATTAATTTAATTGAAAAAATTTTAATATTAATTAAAATAAAACAAAATTAAGATATTTTTAATAAATATCTCTTTTATAATATCTCCCAAGTATCTTATTTTATTTATTTTTATATAAATAACGTAATATATATATTATTTAAAAAGGTAAAATCTAACATCAGGATCTAATAATTTTATAAGTTTGTTATTATCTTATTCATAATCTTGATTTTAACTTATTATATATAATCAAATCAACTCAAATTCGTTATAATTTATTTGCATATATATGAAAAAAAGAAACGAGATTATAAAGTAAACCTTTTTAAACATAATTAAAATATAAAACAATAAAAAATAAACCATCTATCGATCAAAGAATCTCACACGGATGAAAGTTTAAGTATAAGTAATTAGTAATTAATTAAAACTTATCGGAACGGAATCTATGTGGGGGTACATGTGTTAAATCCAAGTTAAAAATCTTTATTGGAAGAGATTATTATATTTAATGTTTAATTATGCCTAAAACATGATTAATTTTAGAGAGGACGTGTGTGAAAAAAAAGTAATTATTAATTTTTAATTTATCATTACTAATTAAAATAATAATAATTAACCATAAGGCTATCTCAACTTAACAAATAAATTATTTATAATATTTTAACACAGTAACTCATGTCATGTGAGTTTTTCTTTGTTTTTTTTTAATAAAAAGGGATTGGTAAGGGTCAAAAGAAACTTAAAAAGGTATTACAAAATATTGACCTATAAGATTTTAAAATAAAAAAAGGTTACGTGAGTCGTTGTAATCACACGTTTTCTTAATATTATGCTTATCACTTTAAATAAATTAACTATTTCTTATATAAACCCACCCTGTGCCAAGTCCTTTAATATTTTGATATTAATTTTACTTTTAATTCAATGTATTTTACTTGAAAGCAGAAACTATACAAATCTGTGAAAAGATGCCGAACATAAAAAAATACATTCATATTGCATTAAAGCAGAAGTGAGATCCAAAGAAAATAGAAAGCAACAGTTGTTGAACAAAACCACTCATTGTTTTCTGAATTGTTCTCCAAAGAATTGGAAACTACTCACTACACAGAAAGTTGGTTTGATATGAAATAAGAGAACAACTCCATCTGGTCTGAACGTGTCTTTAGTGTGAATCAACCACCCAAATTTGTTCTTTCTACTCCTTCAATTCCCACTGCAGAGAGTCAAACTGGTAAAAGGTCCTTTTCTTGTTAGAAGAAAGATCTTCAATATAGTTAAAATGACTAATGAGTCAAAGACTTAGGATTGCTGTTATATAACTTCATCTAATTTTATTAGATTATACGTTACTGTTTAACAATGCAGTTTAAAATATATCATTAAATTGGTGTGGATCATTGAATTCTTCCTATTTATAGACTTAACTAGTGTTGATGAAAACTAAAGTTTTTTAGAGTAACCCTTTTATTCCTTCACTTCTTCTGCACCTAATCTAATCTAATCCAACAACACAACACAAAAATTTGGAAATTTTGGTGCTAAAAAAGAGGAAAAGAAAATCCACGGAACTAAGGACAAAAGAAGAGGAGGATTGAGGCCACTAAAGCGGCATCCGAAGATATTGGCGACCGCGACAGGCGCCTCAAATATTTTGATTTTATAATGTAACCATTGACAGAGTAACGTTTTGTGTCAAAGGTACCGTAATTCATACCAACATTGAGGGGCATTTATGAGATGTCACCCACATAAGCAAACATTTCATTTACCTACGAGCTCTGCTTCTAAATCCAGATGTCACCAACATCATCATCTTCTTTGTTTTTTTACCAATAACCCATAAACTATTTGCCCTTAAAGCCAAAAAAGAGGAGAATACAAATTACAAACACAGAGAGTGTAAACAACACAGCATAACATAAAACCCATAACCAAAGCAAGGTCTGCCGTTGAACCACTAACAGCAGCAGACCAGGGGCTTAATCTCTTCTTCAAAAGTTTTGGTCTTGTTGAAGGGTTTTAAGCTTCTCTTGTTGTTTTTTTTTTTTTTTTCTCCGCATTGTCTCCCAGTTGGCACATATATATAAATATTATTTATATATAGATATACCCTTTTGTTTTTTCTGCATTTGGAGTTGTAAAACGCGTTTTTTGGTGGAAGTTGGGGTGAAGGGGGAGTGGCAAGATCTTTCATTTTGATTGGTGGAGTAGCCGTTGGCGTATTGGCAGTAGATCCGGTTGCGAGCTGAGCTTTTGATCCGATCTCTCTCAGAAATGGTATTCATTTCTCGTTTATTTGGATATTGTCTTGTGGTATTGGTCGAGTCAATTTCAAGTCTTCCGTTCGCTTTCAGTGACGTGAAGCTGACTTTGTTGAACTGAGATTGTTGTTCTCCCTTCTTTCTTTTGTTAATGAAAATGGGGTTCTTGTTTTTCTATGTTAATGGACTGATCTGCTATAGCATAGAAGGTAGGATTGGGCGATTCTTTTACGTAGAACCGATTACTTATAGTTTTTGTGAATGTGTGCTTTTTGCCAGCTGACATTGTGGAGTCCAATTCTATGGTGGACATTGTTTTTTATGTTAATTTTGTTCTTTGAAGAAACATGAAGCCAGAAGGTCTAAATCTGGGAAGATCATAATTTTTTTCAATTTGCTGTTACTTTAACTGATTTAGTAGGGAAAAATAATCTTATTGTGAATGCTGTCTTCTGAATCTTCTGTTCTGAACCATGTACTGCAAATTTGGTATCATTATATTGTTGCAATGTATCATTGATTGATTTAGATGATTTTGCATTGATTTAATTGCAAGGATTGTTTTGAATTTGGTTCAAAATTACAATAAAAAATTACTGTTTTTTGTGTTGAGTATGCTTAATTGAATAGATCTGACCTCACTTTGACAATGTAGGTGCTTCACTTAAGAGTAGTGTATTTAATGGGTTAATGTGCTTGTCTGTGTGATTGAGGAGGACTAGTTTATTTCCTTTCCTATGCTTGTTACTATCTGCGCGGTGTAGCTATTGCTTATTAATCCCCCTTGGTTGATATTTTCAATTAATAAATTTAATTGGGTGTTAGTTAAGCAACTGTGATTGACCTCCTTCATTGAATTCGTTATTTTCTGCTACTGAAATTGTAGTTAAAGTTTCGTAGATGCTATTCCACAATAGAATGTAGTTAAGCGCATGCTTGGTTTCAAGTCTACAATTCATGCAAATGAAAAAAATTCATTTCAAATCCTTCAATAATGAAAAAGTTACCCTCTTTTGGTTCTCCTTCGACTTGAATTCTTGCTTGTTGTATGTGCAACTAGAAGACAAGCTATAATATGCAGATGAACTGTGAGGAAGAACTTTAATTTCAGTGGTCTTTTCAAACACATTATGAAATAGTGCTGAATGTTTCTAACAATGGGGTGTTTAGCTACATTTTCAACGACGTGGGTTTAAACTAAACCCATATTGCAACTTCAGTCTAAGGAAAATTATGGAATAGTTACATTACATGCTGGTTGAGTCATTCTTGTTTTGACTTTCTGCAGCAAAGTCAGGGGATTGTTTGGTTTGAGAAAATGTTACTTCTTTTACTTTTAATTATAAAATGCCAACTTATTATTTCCATCTCCTTTTTTTTTTTTTTTTTTTTTTTTTTTTTTTTTTTTTGATTTTGAAGATTTGTATACTAAATAATAGAAATAACTTTTTTATTGTTTACACCATGTTTTCTATATTTGGGAAAAGTGTTTAAACTTGTTCTTTCCTCTGCAAACTTTAGAAGCAGTAAGCAAAGTAAAAACTAGGTGACATTTGTAATTAAAATTGAAAATTGAAAATAGAAAATGAAACTAATTTTTTTTTTCTCACAACTGCGAACACTTACATTTTTTGTAATAAACAAGCAATTATGTTGTATGACTTTTTCTAGTTTGCATGTGTGGACTTATATTTCAATTGTGGGGATTTTGAGACTTTAAAAAGAGAGAATTTTACTTTTCCTTTTACCCACTGCTTGATTCTCACTCTAGTTATTTGATTATGTGTAAACTATTATTTGATAGTTACTTAATTCTGTGTAGTTAGTACATTTAAGTAGTGATACTCTTCATATTGTAGGCTGCTACTGCCAATCCTATAGTTGGGTCCCAGATTTGGGTGGAGGATCCTGATGTGGCTTGGATAGATGGCGAGGTCTTGGAGGTTAAAGGAGAAGCAATTAAAGTCCTTTGTTCTTCAGGGAAGACGGTGAGTGTACTTTGTAATATTTGCTAAAATCTAATCCTCAGTAATGGATTTTCATGTTCTTGGAAACTTATATTGTTTTTACTTTGAGTGCTTTGATTTCTTAAACATGAATAACTGGTGCAAATCTTTGAAGCATAGTGTAATGAAGATATGTGCCTTATTGAACGTTTTAAACTGTCTGTTCTTGTTTTGCAGGATTGCACTTTTATTCTGTATGTTATATATACATTTTTAATTTAACCCTAAATTTGTGATTCTCAAATGTGTGAAATTTACCCTGCTTTTGTTTGTCTTGAAATTTGCAGGTTGTTGTTAAAGCTTCCAGTATTTATCATAAAGATACCGAAGTTCCGCCAAGTGGAGTGGATGATATGACAAGGCTTGCATACCTGCATGAACCTGGAGTCCTAGATAATCTGAGATCAAGATATGATATAAATGAAATTTATGTATGCATTACTGTTTCCAACTCTTCAAAGTTTGTGTCTGTTGCATGGGGCGAATGGTTCCCTTTATTTTGCATTTGTTAGTATCTACACACTTTCGTACTGTATTGATAAGTGCTGACTAACTTTTTTCTTCCAGACATACACTGGGAATATATTGATTGCTGTGAACCCTTTCGTAAAGCTCCCTCATTTATATGACAGCCATATGATGGCCCAATATAAAGGAGCAGCTTTTGGCGAGCTAAGTCCACATCCCTTTGCTGTTGCAGATGCAGCATATAGGTAGTTTTCATATCTGTCCTGAATAAGGATTGTGCTAATAGTTTAGGAGTCTGACTACACTAGTTATTGTGTATTTATTTAGGCTTATGATAAATGAGGGAATCAGCCAATCAATATTGGTTAGTGGTGAAAGTGGAGCTGGTAAAACAGAAAGTACCAAGCTACTCATGAGATATCTTGCTTACATGGGAGGGAGAGCTGCTGCTGGAGGTAGAACTGTCGAGCAAAAGGTCCTGGAGGTAAGAGAATTTGACATTTACAAAGCTGATTTATTTTGTTAACCTCTTTTCTGCATCTAAATTTCTTACAACCTTAAATTCTGTTCATTCAACTTAACCCTGATGTTCCCCTTCATTGATTTGCAGTCCAATCCTGTTCTAGAAGCCTTTGGCAATGCAAAGACTGTTAGGAACAATAATTCAAGGTGGGAAATAATAGTAAGTTTTCTGCTTATGTAGTTATATTGCAATTATCTTGTTATTGTGTCTTATTTTATTTTCTCACCTGTGACTTCTGCAGTCGTTTTGGTAAGTTTGTGGAGATTCAATTTGACCAGAAGGGAAGAATTTCAGGGGCTGCTATCAGGACTTATCTACTTGAAAGATCACGTGTTTGCCAGGTGTCAGATCCAGAGAGGAACTACCATTGTTTCTACATGCTCTGTGCTGCACCTCCAGAGGTACTGAAGCTATTTTTCTTAAATTAGTTTGTTTCTGGATTTCTGTCATAAATGTAAGTAAATTACCATAGAAACAACTGTCTGAAATTGACTTATAGAGACGTTGATAGAAAATAAGATCTGATTTCCTTCCCACTCATAATCATTGTGTATACTCATTTATTTTGTTTGCATTGGCAAAATGCATTCGAAGTTATTTTTAGGTAAGTTTGTGCTCAACTCTTATTTGATTGTTACTTCTAATTATCTGGTCCTCTCTATCTGACAGGATGTTAAAAAGTACAAATTAGGAGATCCAAGAATGTTTCATTATCTGAATCAATCAAATTGCTTTGAGTTAGAGGGGCTTGATGAATCTAAGGAATATAGGGATACAAGGAGAGCAATGGATATTGTTGGAATAAGTTCTGAGGAGCAGGTATATTGTAGATATATTTTATTTATATTTGTTTTCAGTTTCTTAAAGCTTGACCTATGATTCAATGCTGCGTTTTTCCTTTTCCCCCATGCTTTTTAGGATGCAATTTTTAAAGTTGTTGCTGCGATTTTACATCTTGGAAACATCGAATTTGCAAAAGGGAAGGAGATAGACTCATCTGTGCCCAGAGATGAAAAATCTTGGTTCCATCTGCAGACTGCTGCTGAACTTTTCATGTGAGAAAGCATTGTGCACTTGCATTGTTTCAAGGTTTTGCATTTTATCTTTTGACCTTGGCTCATAATTTTTATTCAGGTGTGATGCAAAGGCACTTGAAGATTCTCTTTGCAAGCGTGTAATTGTTACTCGAGATGAAACAATTACGAAATGGCTGGATCCAGAAGCTGCTGCACTCAGCCGAGATGCCTTGGCTAAGATTGTGTACTCAAGATTGTTTGACTGGTAAGCCTGTGAGCAGATTGCTTAAAAATATATATTTTGAACCTTGTTTCAGTTACTGTATTAATCTCTGTTTCTTTAATTTTCTGTCTTGATTCTGTAGGTTGGTTGATAAAATTAATAGTTCTATAGGTCAAGATCCTGAGTCAAAATCCTTAATCGGTGTGCTGGATATTTATGGTTTTGAGAGTTTCAAGACTAACAGGTTTGTAATTGGTGCACCTTTTGTTGTGTAATTAACCTTGGTTAGTCTTCATGTTAACACTTGCTCCAAGAAACTTATAGAATGTTTGGGAGTCGTCCACTAGTTGTCTTATTCTAAGATGCTAGATTGAATTTGTGACACCATATAGTCCATCCTTAGTTCATTATAAACTTTTTTATACTAGGAATGCTTGTGATAAATCCATTTGTTATTTTGGTTTGCTGTTAAACTACATTTTTAGGAAATGTCATTCCTTTTTTTATTCATTTCTTGTAGACATAAGCTGTAGTTCTACCTTTCTTTACTGTAAAGATGCTGATTTTGTTATGCTTGATTGTTATGTGTACATGCAGTTTTGAGCAATTTTGTATTAATTTGACCAATGAAAAGCTCCAGCAACATTTTAATCAGGTTTGTTGTGATTTTCTTTATAATTGAGACTACCTTTTGCTTGTATATTTGAAACTGTTGGAAATCCTACATTGACTAGAGATATGACCAAATTATAGTATATAAGTGGATAGAAACCTTATCTTATAAGCCAGTTTATGAAATTGAGTTAGACTTAAAGTTCATTTGTTAAGATAATATCAAATTGTGTCACTCGCTATCAGACTACCCACAAATATCTAGTCTTTGGTATGATTGTATGTTGGAGATCCCACATTGACTAAGGATTTCACTAAATTATAGTACAAAAGTAGGTGGAAATTTTATTTTATAAGCTTGTTTTGTAAGGTTGAATTAGGTTTAAAGTTCATTTTTTAAGAGAAACAAACAATAATCTCTCTCTTTTAGATTACTTTCATGCTCTTGTAATGCCCAAATATGTTTTCTGCAGCATGTTTTCAAAATGGAGCAGGAAGAATACAAAAAAGAGGAAATTGATTGGAGTTACATTGAATTTGTGGACAATCAAGATATTCTGGATCTCATTGAAAAGGTTTCCCTTCTAACTCTGCAAATACTCTCTTGTAGGTTGTTTGGTTTTGTCGAACATATTCATTCGTTTTGGTTAAAAAATTATATATTAAATGTGGTAGTGAACAGAGATGTAATTGGTAAATTGGCTTATGGACAGATGGTGCTGTGGCACATTTTCATTGGTTGAGGCATCTTGACCTTTTGTCTGGAAAATGTCTTTGATGTTTCTGTTGCTATATTGGTTACTACATTCTACACAGTAGTTAAACTGAATAAAATCAAATATCAGTTATGTGAGATGTGAACTAGTACTGGCTTAAGTGAAAATAGTTTGCTTGATTTAGTTTTCTTAGATATATCATTCAAAGTGACATAAAAGTAAAAGATGTAAACCTCATGAGTCAATTTGGGTGGATGAAATGTTTTAGTTGGTATTGTTGTTTGAAGTGTCCCTAAACGCTACACTCTGTTTTAGAAAATCTAATAATTATTATACATGATTCTGGAAATCTTAACATGCTTGTGTCCAAACTGCTGCAAACCTAATTAATAGGTTTGTGGAGCATAAGCTAAGTGTTGTGGTTAGAATATTGGATCGGTAGGTGGACATACAAATCAAGGTTATAGAGAAAGAAGCACCAAATGAGGGGAATCATTTTGAAAATCAGTTGATGTGGAAAGAAGCTGCTTGAAAATTTGCCCTGAAAGCAAATGAGACACATGAAAGGGAGAAAGTATTTTGTTTATGGGGGGCTAAATGAATGAAAACATTGAAGTTGTGATTTTTCTGTCTTTTCAGAGACTAGGTTGAATTTATGAATGAGTTAGAAAAGGTAGATCTGATTACCTTGAAATGATAATTAGAAATTGACCCTTTAATGACCCTTGTTTTGCTTCCGCTTAAGTAGAAAAATATCATGTATTTTATCAATGCATTATTTTGCCACCATTTCTGTTAGCACACTGATATCATAGTTGTCTTTGTGCAGGTTGCTATTAGTGAATTTATGATTTACAATTAGAAATTTATGTTGAGTCTTGAATTATCTTGTATTCATTTGCAGAAACCTGGTGGCATTATTGCTCTTCTGGATGAAGCTTGGTATATTTTATGCTGATAGCCCGCATATTCTATCATTATTTTTACTGAGGCTCTGATAGCTGTGTTTTTGTTCTATGCAGTATGTTTCCTAGATCTACACATGAAACTTTTGCCCAAAAGCTGTATCAGACCTTCAAAAACCATAAAAGGTTTACCAAACCAAAATTATCACGTAGTGACTTTACAATTTGCCATTATGCTGGAGATGTAAGTTGGTTATATTGTTATTTTTCATCCAGATATAATAAGTAAATAAGATACATTTATAGTGTAAGCACATGCCAGAATGCTGTATGTGATTTAATCTGTCATTTGTAGGTCACTTATCAAACTGAATTTTTCCTCGACAAAAACAAAGATTACGTCGTTGCAGAGCACCAGGCACTTCTTTACGCTTCAAAATGCCCGTTTGTGTCGGGTTTGTTTCCTCCTTCACCTGAGGAATCGTCAAAACAATCAAAGTTCTCCTCCATTGGCTCACGATTTAAGGTTGGTTATTAGGAAATCAACTCTTTTGTTTTTTTTGCCTAACCTATGTGTTTGAGAAAACAATTCATGTCTTGCAGCAACAATTGCAAGCTTTACTTGAAACTCTCAGTTCCACTGAGCCACACTACATTCGTTGTGTAAAACCCAATAATCTTCTCAAGCCAGCAATTTTTGAGAATAAAAATGTTTTGCTGCAACTACGATGTGGGGTATGACTGCTTGTATTTTATTGTTTTTCTTTTGTGATAATATATTTTGCACTGTAATGGAAGTTAAACCTGATATCATGCAAGTTTATGCTTATTAGCATAGTTCGTCTGGTTGTAGGGAGTTATGGAGGCAATTAGGATAAGTTGTGCTGGGTATCCTACAAGAAAAACCTTTGATGAATTTGTGGATCGATTTAGTCTTCTTGCACCTGAAGCATTGGATGGAAGGTATCTGAATCGTGCATCCTTCTTCTTATTAGTCATTATTCTGAAAGTGCTTACATTTTTGGTATTTTTACTGTTAGTTCTGATGAGGTCACTGCTTGCAAGAGGATTCTAAAGAATGTTGGACTTGAAGGTTTTCAGGTAACTATTACTATGTGAGAGAATCTTTTATCCTCTGGGAGTCTTTTTCTTTCCTCTGGGAGAAGTGGTATCGTTTCCTTTTCTCCCATCCTTGTGTGATTCACTTCTACTACCATTATATCGTCAGTAAATTTGGATGGTGCAGTTTAGGTTTAGGAATGATCACAAATACATGTGTTTGTCAAGCATATACAAAAAATGAATTGCTATTAATGCTCATCTGTACTCACTGTAATGATATCCACCATTGCATTAGATAATTGCATATTGGTGATACAAGGCTTATATTATCTTTTTCTAATTTAGTGGTTTTGTTTATTGCCACAGATTGGTAAGACAAAGGTGTTTCTTCGAGCTGGTCAGATGGCAGAACTAGATACCCGAAGAAGTGAAATCTTAGGAAGGTCAGCAAGCATTATTCAGAGAAAAATTCGTTCATATTTGTCACGCCGAAGTTTCATATTGCTTCGCCTGTCGGCTTTGAGGATTCAAGCTGCATGCAGAGGTATCTGCTCTTTGCTTATTGAAATATTAGCTTACAGGTTGGATTTGGGAAGAAATTTGTACCTTGTGAAGTCTGATGACTTTCTTTGTACTGACTGCAGGGCAACTTGCTCGGCAAGTATATGAAGGAATGCGGCAGGTATATGAAGGAATGCGGCAGGAGGCCTCTAGTTTGGTGATTCAGAAGTGCTTCCGCATGCATATTGCTAGGAGGGCATACAAAGATTTGTATACTAGTGCTGTCTCCATCCAGACTGGTATGAGAGGAATGGCTGCACGTTGTGAGCTATACTTTAGAAGGAGGACTAAAGCAGCAATTGTCATTCAGGTATTTTGAGCACTTTTACTGTTTCTGGTCATGCATTCTAATGCAAAATCATTGTTACTGAGCTTGGCTTTGAATTTTTACTTTGGGTTCAAATAGTATGTTATTCCAACATGGATGATTTTGTATTGTAGAGCCACTGCCAGAAATACTTGGCACAACTTCATTTCACCGAACTAAAGAAAGCAGCAATTTCAACACAATGTGCATGGAGAGGAAAAGTTGCTCGGCAAGAGTTGCGAAAGCTCAAGATGGTATGTACTTATGTTTTACTCCTTAATCCTTTGCATCCATGTATGAAAATATGTTTTAAAGTTGTGACTTGACGTAATAGTTATTATGGAAATTGAATTTAGATTTCAGCGAATTCATAGGTGTATTGACAATTGGTTAGCGGTATATACCCTTTAGAATTTGTAGCATAATGTTCTTTAAGTATAAAGTAATTACTAGGCAGTAATTTTTACTACTTTTGAGCCATGGCCAGAAGAAAAACGTGTTAGGTTTTGATATGTAGAAGACTTGTACATGAAAGCTTTGTAATGGTTCCCTCATCACATTCCAATCTAATCCATCATTGTAGTACTGTACAAAACTTCATTACTGCATTTATCATGAATTTCTTAGTAGGTACTACCTTTATCTTTACTTCAAGTTTCTCATTTTCACTACTCTATGCCTACAACCAATAATATCCCACTTCGCTTTGATCCATTGTATCTATGATATGAATAACGTCCAGTTGACTACCTCGTTTATGAAAAATGCATACCTAACCTAATATTCCTATCTCAAAACTACTACATGCTTGTTTGAATTAAAGCTTCAAAAATACTTCTATTCCAGAAGCAACAAATCTTTCCTTTTCCTTTCATGCATTGAAATTCACAAAAGCATTTTGTAACTTTAAACTAAACATGCACTACCCATAAAACTTTTGCAGAATGCAGTCAAATATAATGCATATTAGGGATATTGTAAAATAACTCCATGTACCGCAAAGCTTTTCTGGTTTTTGTTTGAGTCTGTATGCCTTTTCATTTCGAGTTTCTAGTTAGCAAATAGGAAATCTATAAAATGTTGACGAGGGAGCTAATCTAAGGATGCACTGGACATATTTTGGGTCTCTATTAATCCTAAATGCCAAAAAGGAATGGAATCTTTACACCAGGAAAAATTTCACAGAAAATGTGGATAACAGTAAAATCTAACATGGGACACCATTGTGCTACTAAAAGTCTCGATTCAACTTCAGCTTCAGCAGTAGTATTATTTGAATATTCCTCTTAAGCTGTTAATTACCCAATTTCCCCTTCAAACAGTTTTTATTCTATCCCTTTGACTGCCACTGGCATACACTTCACTTTAAGTAATTGAACAATGTTATCGTACTTCAAAGTCCAAAGTAGATCACCCACTGACCTTTTGTCATCTTTGTCCTTACTCTACCATGTGCTTGCACCTAACAAGATGTATAATCAGATTGCATATCTCAGCAAGCAGTATGGTTGCATGTATTGTTTGGGTTTTACTTTGTTGTATGAAGAGGTAATATGTTAGGATTACAACTATCTGTGATTGTTGAACCTTAGAAATGCTAGTCAATTTTATACACATTTTGCATGCAGAAAAAAAGTACACACACTTTTTTTGGTGAGGGGAACTTTTTCAACACTATTACATCTTCAGATTGAGTTTTTACCACTTTTCGTGTATGATTGAGACTTTTATTTTATTGCAGGCTGCAAGAGAAACGGGTGCTCTGCAAGCTGCCAAAAGTAAGCTTGAAAAGCAAGTTGAAGACCTTACATTAAGGTTGCAGCTGGAAAAACGTTTGAGGGTAAAATACCATGGATTTTTCTTCGCTAACTGCTAACTATACAACTTTAATGTGGTCAACCAGAAATTTTCCAGTTGTAATGAATGAGCCGTGTCCAGTTAGTAAGACCAAAATCTCTAGTTTGCTTTTTAGCACTCTACTTGTTTTAGAAACTTTTCTTACTGGAGTGAAATTTATTTGTGTAATTGATGAGAAGGAACTTCTTTCTGTATTTTCTGAGAAAGATGTAAGAAATTGATAAACATTATTTAGTTAGTATCTTGAAAAGCTTCTTAAGTCTGCATTATTTCATATAGGTTGACATGGAAGAAGCAAAAGCTCAAGAAAATCAAAGATTACAATCTGCTTTGCAAGAGATGCAAGTTCAGTTTAAAGAAACCAAGTTACTTCTTGAAAAGGAGAGGGAGGCTACAAAAATAGCAGCAGAGAGAGCTCCCGTGATACAGGAGATTCCAGTTGTTGACCATGCTTTGTTGGAGAAGCTCAGTAGTGAGAATGAGAAACTCAAGGTGAAGTGGTTATGGATATATGTGCTTCATTTCAATGAAGTATTTGTATATTGATACTATCCTCACATTTTATGGAAGATATATTGTCATATTATTAAGATAGTACTTCGTGAATTCTGTTACAGAACATGGTGAGTTCACTGGAAAAGAAAATTGATGAAACAGAAGAAAGGTACAAAGAGGCTAACAAAATTGGAGAAGAAAGATTAAAGCAAGCTTTGGATGCGGAATCAAAAGTAATCCAGTTGAAGACAGCTATGCAGAGGTGGTCTTTGTCGTTGAACTTTGTTAATATAAGAGAAATATTTAATTGACATCATTTGATGTTTTGAACCCATTTTTGTCTCCTGAGTTGTAAAGGTTATCATTCATACTCTGTTTGCTGTAACAAGATCTCCATCATCATGACCATCTTTTTATTGACTTCAATTAATATTTATAGGCTTGAAGAGAAATTCATAGACATGGAATCTGCAAACCATATTCTTCAGAAACAATCACTACTAAACTCATCTGTGAAAACAATAGCAGAGCACCTGTCTTCCCCAGTGGACGAGGTAATTTATTGTTGCTAATGTATACAAGTTCTCATGCTCTCCATGTAAATATAGATCTATTGAAATGCTGGCATTTTTTATGCAGAAATTAGAAAATGGTCACCATGTGGCAGAAGAGCAGAAAGCTGTTGTAAGTATTTTTTACTATTACTGTTTTTGTGTGCCTTCTGCAACACTTGACTGTGTTCAATGGAGTATAATTTGAGTGACCTTTGTAGGATCCCTATGTCACGCCTGTGAAACAATTTGGCACAGAATCTGACTTCAAACTGAGGAGGTCTTACATTGAACGACAACATGTATGTACTTAAAATTAGGAATTTGATTCTGTTTGTTGTCATGGTAATTCATGCCAAAAATATCATTCTCAATTTAAACTCTTGTTTACTGTAGGAGGGCGTTGATTCGCTTATTAACTGTGTTATGAAAAATATTGGCTTCAATCATGGAAAACCCATTGCTGCATTCACCATTTACAAATGTCTTCTCCACTGGAAATCATTTGAAGCTGAAAGAACCAGTGTATTTGATCGCCTGATTCAAATGATTGGTTCTAAAATTGAGGTAGTGTAACTACATTATTCTAAATTATATTTTATGGCACATGATAAGATAATATTAGGAGAAGAGCCTAGTTGAAAATTTTGAGCATAGTACAGAATGATTTAATTATGTGAAAGATAATGTGATTTATCCCTTGTATTTTCACAATTTAAATTGTATATCATGTTAAAAATGTAAAAACTTACTTTTCTGCCTTTTCTTTTGCTTATGCGCTAAATCTTAAGAATTTGTAAGTTTGATATAAGTTTTTGTGGTGCAATGGGAGTATGATTAAAAAATTGAGTGTATTTTTTGCTGTTTGTTTTGGGAGAGGGGGAATTTAAAAGAAATTCGTTACAACTGAGGAGATGATTACGAAGAGTTTGGAGGATAGCAGATTCTCTTTCAAAAGGAAAACTAGCTGTAGAGAACATAGAAAACCTTGATGAAGCAAAGCTACTCAACATATCCGTTAAAGAAACCCCTATAGAATATGTTTACAGCAATTAGAAGCCAAATCTGCTTGTTCGAAAAAGCTGCTCAAACATGTGAGAATTTAATTCCATCCAAATGTGCCAATATGTGCCGTAGATTATGCATACCACAAAATGGAGGATTCTTTCTTCCTTCCGTAACCAATAAAACTAACTAGTTAATAAGAAACTTTTGGAAAATAGACTTTAAGAATGTTAGAGATCCCATAAGGTCAATCCCCAGTATATAAGTGAGGACAATCCTTACCTTATAAGCTGGTATTGTGAGAATGAATTAGACTTAAAGTCTATTTCTTGATTTGGTATCAGTCTATCCTGTAAGGTAAGATTTGCAATTTGATATCATCTTAGTAACTGAACTTTAAATCTAACTCAACCTCATAAAATCAATATGTAGGGTAAAATTTGGACTCTCTAATATAAGTTTAGCTATATCTCTAGTCTATGTAAGTTAAGCATGTTGGAGATCCCACATTGACTAGATAAGGCTAATTTAGAGTATATAAGTAGGGATAATCCTCACCTTACAAGCTGGTATTATGAGAATGAATTAGGTTTAAAGTCTACTTCTTGATTTGGTATCAGAACCTAACTTGTAAGGTAAGATTTACAATTTGATATCATCTTTGTAAGTGAATTTTAAATTTAACTCAACATCACAAAATTTATATAAGGTTAGCTATATCTATAGTCTATGTAAGATAAAAACTGGTTACTTTCAGTGGTCATTTTAATAATATATGTTTTCTTAATGCTTTATATTAGAGTAGGTTTGGTTAGAAATGCAGGTTTGAAGACCTAGAACTGCTAAAGATGTTAAAATCTGCAGGAAGCCTAAATTGTCAACAAAGTCAAGTAATAACTCAATGTTTCTGGGTACTAAGAAGCTTCAGCTAGATAATCCAAAATTAAAAACTTCAATCCAGGGAAAGTAAGTGCATTCTAGTGAGAAAAATCATACATGTACCAGAAAGATTTTGTTTTGTCATCAACTCCTCATCCTGCCGAGGGTGTTTCATGGATTAATGCAGCATAGGGAAAACTTAAACCACATGATTACAGTTTTAGTCTCGTTTAGACTCTCACTGCACATCACAACTATGCAGATTATTCTAATGTGGTCTATTACAAAAATTATTGAATATGCAGTCTAGTGGAATGTAATGTTCATTATCAGTTAACAACTATTGTATTGGAGAAGGGAGTGTCTCGTTTTTTTAGTTTAATTCTTGTTCCAGGATATTCTTACTGTGAAATTATTGGTGTAAGAAATAATACATAAGCAGGCTTGAATGCTGCTTTGGCAGTTTCATAGTTTATTGTTGTGGTTATCCTTCCCTCCATTTCTTTGTAGAGTTTATGCCTTTTTGAACCTGTTCGTATTATTCACTGAGCGATGAATTATTTTGTGGGTTCTATAATGTTAAATGGTGTTAATATAAATTTTTTTTGATATTCAATGTTAATTAATTTTTTTGTGACAAGTAATGAAAGTCGTAGAGCACTCTTCAAAAGTAAATTTTTGACTTTCTTCTTCCTTACTCTCTCATTTACGGAACAGAATCAAGATGGCAATGATCATATGGCCTATTGGCTGTCGAATACATCTGCGTTATTGTTTTTACTTGAACAAAGTCTTAAATCTGGGAGTTCAACAAATGCTACCCCAGCTAGAAAACCACCTAATCCAACATCCCTCTTTGGAAGAATGACTATGGTAATGGATATTTCTTAAGTTGTATGCAAACTGATTTTCATCTAGCACAATTACAATGATTAATTTAAGGGTAAACTGCAGAGTTTTCTTTCATCCCCTTCTTCTGCCAACCTTGCTCCCCCTCCGTCCGATGTTGTGCGCAAGGTAGAAGCCAAGTACCCCGCTTTGCTTTTCAAGCAGCAGCTCACAGCCTATTTGGAGAAAATATATGGCATCATTCGGGATAATTTGAAGAAGGATTTAACCGCAGTTCTTGGATTATGCATCCAGGTGTGTTGAAATCAATTTATCAATTGTTCCAACTCAAGTTTCCTGGACAAAGTATGATACAATATCGTGTTCATGTAGTTACAATTGTTTACCAGATATATTTTCTAGAAATTCCCAATGATTCTGAGCCTAATATTATTTTTCTTGTATATTTTTTCATTCTAGATGTTCTTTATATAAATCTCATGTTGATATGTAGGCACCAAGAACATCAAAGGGAGGGTTACGTTCTGGCCGATCCTTAGCTAAAGATTCCCCAATGGTTCACTGGCTGAGTATTATTGAATCCCTAAATACCCTTCTCTGTACATTAAAAGAGAACTTTGTAAGATAAATCTCTATTTATTAACTTCTGATTACTGAGCAATTACCTCTGTTAGCCACGTCCATTCCAATTCTGAAAATTGCTGAGTGTGGTATATTCTTTTTCTATTTTAGGTGCCACCAGTTCTTATTCAAAAGATCTTCAGTCAGACATTCTCATATATTAATGTGCAACTTTTCAATAGGTAAGTAGTTTTTGCATACATGCATAACACATTTTCTTTGTGCATCATAATTGTTTTTCTCCTTAAAATGTGGAAAGGCTAACAGCTCTTTTTTGTCAAATGATTACAGTCTTCTTCTTCGACGCGATTGTTGCACATTCAGCAATGGGGAATATGTGAAAGCTGGATTAGCTGAATTAGAGCTGTGGTGCTGCCAAGCAAAGGAAGAGGTAAATTGTTTTTGCTTTAACTGTAATGTGTTTATCTCAAGCTATTGTATATATATATATTATTTGGCTTTACTAACATATGGTGATGACCCATTGTTGTTATGCACTTGTACGTCCTTTTGAATTGTTGTACCCATTTTAATAAAAGCTCCAACTAATTGCCTTGAGCACAAACTTACAGTATGCAGGGTCATCATGGGATGAACTTAAACACATAAGACAGGCTGTTGGATTCTTGGTAAGTGTGTCTCATTTGATAATTTAGAACCTTTTCAGGGTTTTAATGTGCTCATGTTTTGGTGGTGGTTCATTATTTTGATGGTGAATGGTGATTCCGTGTTGCATTTTCTTTTGTTTTTACCTTATCAAAAAAATCTGGAAGTTGCATGAAATGAGTAGTTTTGGTAACAGGATAAATCTAGCATATATAAAGGACAGAAGCATCTGCTTTAACTTTTAGATCAAGATTATCTTTAAATGCTTTTTCCTGTTTTAAGTAACTACTATCATAGTAAAAATATGTTTCTTAAATTGGTTCTAGAAAGAAAATTATGCCCCAACAAATCCCTAGGAGACTTAATCAGATTTAAGTTTAACTATAACCAAACAGGATGAAGGATAGCCATGGGACAGGTGTCGGAAATCCATGGATTATTCATCAAATCCGTAGGCATAAATTCTTTATTTCATGAGAACAGTACCGTATTATATACAAGACCAAGAGAATCAATCCTGTGAATTTATTCGAATCATTTGAGACAGAAATAATAGAAAGAGAGCATACTTTTTCTACATAAATGGAAAACATTTCCCTAATTATACCATATATCTCAACAATATTTCTCACAATAGCTTGCAACCCAAACGAGCTAAATTTTACTAAGATCTAAGCTTGTTACAATTAAATCTATTTTTTAATAGAAAACAAAGAAGCCCTAAACATAGAGGTTAGGGCAAGAACAATACTGAGCACAGCCACCAAATAACTAAGGGACACAACAAACCAAGGAACCACTAAACAAGAAGAGGAGCATAGCAAATTAAGCACAATATCTTAACAATATTTCCCTAAATATCTTCAGGGAAACCTTTGGAAACTCTAACCGTACTTGTTTACGACCGTGCACATCGTGTGTTAACTTCAAGAGATAAACATTAGACCTTGGAACGGGCTTGGAATAAATATGTTGAATAAGACAAGGAGATTTATTCTATTTTCTTTTCTTCATGAGTATTTCTTTTATAGGAAGTGATTAAGATCAAAACTGTCTTAAATTGTTCTCATCTTATTTAATTGTTGCCTATGTTATACAGGTTATTCATCAGAAGTACAGGATTTCCTACGATGAAATCATCAACGATTTATGTCCTGTAAGTCTTTATCCATCTCAAACTTCCATGTGAGTGAGTGAGGCCTGTATCTCTCATCAACATAATGGTCTATGGAGACTAGGGATATTGATATGTGCATGGTCGCAAAAGCATGCTTTTTTTGCTAATTAATTCTCAATGTCTTTTATAGTGTATATGTTTTTTTTTGTCTTTTCCTTTACATTTTTCTCCCCCTTATCTTCTGCTTCCCCAGATCTTGAGTGTCCAACAGCTATACAGAATATGTACACTTTACTGGGATGGTAACTACAATACTCGAAGTGTATCTCCAGATGTAAGTTTGTGTGTATATTTACCAATATCAGCAAAAGTCATTGCTGAAGTTGTACATGCTTGACTAATGCGCTCAAATCTCCCTCCAGGTGCTTTCAAGCATGAGGATGCTAATGGCTGAGGACTCCAATAATGCTCAGAGTGATTCTTTCTTGTTGGATGACAGTTCTAGGTGAGTGCTCTTTTAATAACATGTACTTTTTCACTAGAAAATAGAACTATGTAGTGGGGAAATATGATCTTCTGATTATATTGGATCATTTTCTCAACAAGTACAAGAAAAGAAAATAAGAAGGTAAAATAAAAGTAAACTTTTATTCACAAGGTAAAATTAACTTTCGCGTTTCATTTTTATGGAAGTTCTCACTTGTTGAACTTCTACAAAAGTTGTAGTGCATAAGCTGATTTTAATTTACGCAAGAGGTAGGAAGTTTGATTGACTTCATCTTAACTTTTTTCTCCTAAAGTACTTGAGGATAAATTTATTCAAATAGGGCCCTTAATTTATTTGTAGTTAACACATGCCAAAAGTAGGTGGTATTCAATTTATGTGATCTTTTGATACTTGGTCAATTATTATTGCAATTTTTGATGTCAATCTTGGGGGTTTGTACTTGACTAATTAGAACAAAGATATAATTTGAAGATAGGTTTTATGTTCAACAAACGGTTTTTGCTTCTTTACAGCATCCCCTTCTCAGTGGATGATCTTTCTACATCACTGCAAGAGAAGGACTTCTCAGACATGAAAGCAGCGGATGAGCTTCTTGAAAATCCAGCCTTCCAATTTTTGAATGAGTAGGCATAGAAAACTTGGTATACACTTCCTTCTAAATTTGTCTTCTCAAGCCTGACAACAAAATCAGTTGTTGGTCCTTGCCATTGTTGGTTGTAAATGCCCTTCATTTATTCTCTCCACACCAGAAAAAGAAAAAGAAAAACTTTACACCCTTTTGGCCATATCCCTGCATTCTGTAAAGTTATTTTTTTATTCTTTTGTTAGCATTCAATTGTAAAATGCTAATTGTTAATAGGGGCTAGGGATATTTTTAGCATCAGTGAGCTTGCCTTGTATTTTCCTTTTTTCTTGCCCTTCTGATCAATTGAAGCACTTGTATTTTTTTTTCTTTTGTGGGGCCAAGCTCACTATAATTTTTGACTTTGTTATATAGAAACACTTGCATAGTAATGAATGGACTTTGAGTATCCTATAATCTAAACTCTAGTTATTATTAACGTTATTATTGTCTTAGTATCTCATGAAACTTTTTCCTAGCATCGAAGTGTCACGTTACTAGTAACTTCTCGAGGTGACATTTACTACGTCATCATTAACTGAGATATATTATATTTCGTGTAAAAAGGGGTTAGTGACCATGCATCATTAAATAAATGTACTAAATAGCCTTTTTTTTTGTACTTAATGAAAAGTTGCCAAACTGTACTATAGCTGTTATGGAAGAGTACTTCAAACTGTACTTGTGCTTTATTCAAGTGATTTTTACTTTTAAAGCTTTTGGTGTGTTTTGTTATTCATATATCGACATGGATATTTTTGTCCACCTTACGTTAAAATCAACTATTTGATCTTGTCCTTCGATTATTTTATGTCTTATAACCAGTGTGTCATCCTCTGGATGGAACCTTCGGGATTACAGATTTGACACCAATTGGGTTTCTACCTTAACAAATCAACGTTGGTAAAATCATGACTTAAAAAGGTGAAATTTGATTGTTGTTAAAACAAAAATAGAACAAGTTCAATGCTGCTAACTTCAGTGTAGCTGAAAAAATAACTCAATTTCAGACTTTTAAGATGTAGGCTTATGTAACACTATTTCTAAGAGTTCAATTTTCATATACTGTTAACGTAAAAGTGTAAAATTTCTCCACTGAGGCATAGTGAGCTAGAATTATGTAAAATTTGAGAATGGAGTTTAAATTTTTCCAATAAAATTATGGTCCGATTTTGAATTGCATAGTTGAAACGAAATAGTGGAGTATGTTGGTTTGCTTACGCGTTGTTTGTTCCTAGGAAGTCCAAAGCCTCGTTTTTCCCCTATTAAGGAGTCAACAGAAGATTAATGAAAGGAACCCATTTGATGACGTAGAACATATTTGCTACAATAATCTGCACATTTAATGTTTTTGAAAAAAATAATTATGAAAAAGTCTTTGGATTGAAACTTTTTTCGGCCAACCCATTTGGAATTCACATGGCTCTGGCCCCAAAAGTTTCCCCCTATGGTGCAGGCACAAGGGTTGCAACCCTAACAAAGGGTTTGGGACCAATCCTCAATTGGACCACCCTATAGCTAAATTCATCAATTTTTCTAATTGTATAAACTAATGGTCACAATGATGGGATTTTTTGGATTTGGATAAGCTTTGTTGTGAAGGAAAATTGGACAAGAGTTGGGTTTGTTGTAGGTTAAGATTCTGGTCCACCATTGTTGTTCCACGAGGTTCCCCTGAAATGCCACCCAACATTTTGGTCCATTCCCAATGGTTCCAAGGTCCTCCCCTATTCTACCTATAACTTCAAAATCTCTCACTATCCTACATTCATCATTCACTCTATTATACCATTTTTCATTGATTTTGTATTAACACCACCACTAACATGTTCATTTGATATAAAAAAGAAAAAGTTAATAGTGCAATATAAAATTATGATGTAGTTAAATTTGTTCACGTTTATTATAAATATTTTTAAAATTACGACAACATGTTCTAAAGACATTATTGGAAGTGAATGTTCCTATTCAAAATTTAGACAGAAAATGATCATGGGAAACAAATGTCGACAAGTCTTAAATACTATCCATTCATCCAATGAAGTTCAACAAACCATAATTATGAGTAATAATTTGTTGTCATTGAATTAGAGAAATGGGAAAATTACAGGGGCCAATGGAAAAAGAGAAGACATTACATCTATCAAAAAAGTTTTCATATTGGTCGACATGCTATCGACAATTTATCATTCTAGACCATGAAATTTCTCGACTTGGACCATCATAGATGTTCAAGCTTAATTTGACGAGGATAAAGAGTTTTTTGTAAGAATCAAGCAAATCGTAGAAATTAATGATAAGGAAAAATAAACACACAAGTCATGAAAATGACACCGATTGTAACATTATATATGTTTTTTTTTTTTTTCTAAACTTACATTATTAATTATTCAATTAAAATGTAAAAATTCAAATAAACAAAAATCAAGTATAAACACGTGCCATAAAGCTTTTAAAAGCATAAAAATTGAATCTTCAATGTCGTGTGTTAAAAAGTTAACGTGTATAGATTCTCAACATTCAAATAGTACACTATTGCAATAAAAAGTAAAAAACGAGTTTTAGACAATTTTTATTTGTAAATTGTAAATATGAAGTTTTATAATGGCTCAGCCATTAGTTTTAAGAGGCTAATTTTGATTCATTTATCAACGAAAAAAAAAACGTAAACTAGATAGAAACCACTCTAAATGTAGAAAAACATTCAATTAAATATCATTGTAAAAGAACTACTTTTGTCAGCATATTCTAATCAGTTCACACCTATATAGAGAAAAAAAAAATCAAATGTATTTGTAAGTTAAAGTTAATTTATGCAATTTAACATCAGTAAGTTTTATTAATTTCTCTATGAATTAACAATGTATTTTAAAAAAAAAAGATTTATTTTCATTTGATTTTTCTCATTACTAATTGTTAAAAAAAATAAAATTACTTGGTACTGGATTAAAAATAACAGCAGACAGTAGCTGTGTAGCAGAAAACAATTATGCCCTAAAATTGTGGTATGATGAAAGAGGAAATATGATTGAACTAGGTAGCTATAGTATCCTATTAATAGTTTTGTACTTAGGGTTTGTGAAAATGATGCGAGCATAATCTATAATGAACTAGGTAGAGAGAAAAAGCAATCAGTGTCATGAAATTCCTTGTCAGAATAATAAGAGATGCAATCGTTTCGATCACTTAGCATTTGTCTTATTTGTGATATTAATTAATATGGTGATGGGAAAGTCCAAGTTGGTCATTTTCAATCTTACACATGCCTCTCCAGCTATGACTTTCCACAATACATTTATGAAAGATATATCCCTATCTATATAAGAAAGCACACACATCTCATTCTACATTCACAAAATTTGTGGCTCAGCCTTCAAAACAAAATCACAAAGTGAATATGTAACCATTTTTTTCAGTGTCAGGATTTGACTTGCAATGCATCATCTGAGGGGCCATCATCGTTTCTCAACCAGTTTCATGAACTGGTAAACATTTTTATCAGATACAGTGATCAATCACTTTTTATAATATTCAGTGAATTCAGAAAGAAGCATTGTGAAAAAGCTGCACATGTAACATCTTATCACAGATTAGTTACTTTGTCCATGGTTTTCAATTACGTGTATTGAGATAGTTATGATTAGAGAAAACTGAATTGATTCAACTAAAATTAACCAGAAAGGTAAAGACACACACAAGAGGTTTTTTAAAACTATTTACGTTAAGACTCACGCTGCAATAACGTGAATTCAGAATTTTGGAGTATATAAAAACGATTTTAATGTAAGGTTTTGTTACAAACAGTATGTATGAAAGTATATTTCAATGCAACATTTAATACGCATTCTATAATTTTTCTTTTTGAATGAATATGTTTATTAATAGTATTGATTTAATTATAATAATATTGTTCTATTTTTTATAATGTATGTGATTGAAAATCAAGTCCATCTCACGATTAATTTCATATCTAAATATTTAATTAATTATTGATTCAATTAAGTTTCAAGTACCTCGTAAATTTGAATGTTTTTAAATGAGTTTATTAAATTTTTTGGTTCATAGAATATTTAAAAATTCTATATTTTTTAATTGAGTATCTATCATTTAATTTTTCTATTAATTAGGTTACGTGATTATTATATTGTCCCGTCATCTTATTTAATTATATCCACATATTATTTTGTATTAATATTAAGACGTAGTTAACCAAAAGAAAACACAAAATGAAATTTAAAAAAAAAAAAGATAATTCATTTAAAAAAAAAAATATTAGTTAACCAATTACCAAATGTATAAACGATTTTAATTATAAGAAAAAGGCAACTAAATCATGTATAACGACTGTTAATACTCTAAATATATTTGATATCACTATTTAATATA
>Ga0209700_102130_pt1 | contig 40656 bp, 23 predicted proteins | sample SiratroredBW_FD_187528 | JGI IMG/M metagenome (GOLD analysis project Ga0209700, IMG submission 187528) | Root nodule microbial communities of legume samples collected from California, USA - Siratro red BW (SPAdes) (version 2) | ecosystem: Host-associated > Plants > Roots > Nodule | place: USA...
AATTAATTATTAGTAAAAAAATTTATTGATATATTCTTACCCGGACAAAATCGAGTATTGACAAAAGGATGTTCAACCAACTGAATGCAGGACTAACACCATGTGCTTCACGAGTACTGCCAAACACACTTCCAGCTAATTGAGAACCAAGTTGATAATATTCAGTTCAAGATTGAGACTTTATTCTTTCCACCAGACGAGTAGACCATGCATTGAATAACTATGTGGTTGTCTCTCTCCATTTGTTGAAGACAATGGGGGAGAAGTTTAGGCTGTGTGTTGGTTGTTTAGGCTATGTGTTGGGGAGAAGTTTAGGCTATGTGTTGTTTGTGCTTGGCTATTTGTTTAGGTCTTTGCTAGGTTTGTTATGCTTATGTTATGTTTAGTATGCTAGTTTGCTGTTTATACTTCTGTTGATCTACTGATGTTGTAACTGCTGGTTTATCTAGCATGATGGAGTTGCTCTACGACTAGTTATGTTTACTCAGTGTACTATTTATTCGGCTGATTAAGTCAATCATATTCTATTGCCCGAAATGGAACACTGTTTTATATGAATGAAATTTGGAAGTACTATGTTTATGCATTCTTTTTTTTCTCTTCTTTCATTCTTTAAAACTATGATCGAGGCAATGGATTATGGAGAAGTTGCTGGATTATTGGGGAGCAATTGCATAAATGCATAATTGTTGATCAAAACTAGTTTGAGCACGAGATTGGGTGAAATCTGATTGATTACAGTTTGATCAATTTACTGGAAACTGTTTACTGAACTTGTTCTTAATACAGATTGCTAATCTACTGCTATTGAGTTCAGTTGTTACAGGTTTGAACTAGACAACACAACACACCATTGTTTGTCTTCATCAAATTGGGGGAGATTGTTAGCACCAGGAGATGCTATATTGATTTGATGAAGCCAAACCAATTACAACTAAAGTTGTTTAGTTAATTTGAAGAAACCAGCCAAGTTGACCAAGTCAAGACCAAGTGTTTTCAAGTGAAGATGCATGGAGTTTGCATGAAGATTGGAGTTTTTGGGTCTAGGCTTTAGGTGGTGTTGGTGTGTCTAGATTGAGGTTAAAATATGTGATGATGAATGTGTTGATCATTGATAAGCTCCACTATGAAAATTGGCTTTGGCAAGGTTTTAAAAATCATTAAAAATAGATTTCAGATTTTGAAAAACTGTTTTAACTGTCTTTTAAAATTTAGTTGACTGAGTGTCAAATCAATTAACTAAAGTTTGACAGTTGTCACTACAGTTGTTTATATATAGCTAGTACGTTTTCAAAAGAAAAGGATACACAGAGAATTTTAAAACATACTATACTGATTTGATTTGAGATTTTTTAAGCAAGAGAAAACGCTACCACTCTTTTGAGATCAAGATCATTCGAAGTTTTCAAAGAATTCATCAAGAACTGAATTTCTGCATTCTGTTGGATCTTTGGAAATTGACTGCACATTTCTACATCATTGATCTGACCTCAGCCTAAGCACTCTATACCTGTTTCTTCTTATATTTCTGATCTATTGTATAGAGTTGCTCTTGTTAGTTGATTTCTGTGTAAATCTTTCAAGTGTACTGAAACTGCTACTGCGTTCTTGAATTACTGGAGTGTAATTCGTGGTACAGTGAGTCAGTACTGGTGGTTTGCCTACTGTGGGGAGCAGTGTGAGGCGTTTCTTGGTTATACAGTGGATTCTGTATAATTGTGACTTGTTGTAGGTTTCAGCAAGGGTGTTCTTGAAACACACAGTGGATTTCTGTGTGGTTTCTTGTTCTGCTGTAGGTTCAGCAGTGGTCTACTGCGGGGAGCAGTGGTCTGCTGCGGGGAGCAGTGGTCTGCTGCGGGGAGCAGTGAGGCGTTTCTGGGTTATATAGTGGATTTTGTATAACTGTGACTTGCTATAGGTTTCGGCAAGGGTGTTCTTGAAACACACAGTGGACTCTGTGTGGTTTCTTGGTCTGCTGTAGGTTCAGTAGTGGTTTGCTGCGGTGTGCAGTGTATTCTTGTTGTGGGCAAGTGTTGTAAACTTGATCAGTTTGATCATTTTTAGTGAAATCCTTACTGTGTGAGGGACTGGACGTAGCCTGTTTGTTGGGTGAACCAGAATAAAAATCCTTGTATTCTTGAATCTTCTTTCTCTTTCTTGATTACTGATTTAATTGAATTGTTCATTGTATAAATTGTTTTCAGAATCAATAACTGAACTCTATTGGTTTAAAACTTAATCATCTTTTAATAATTGTTTCTTTCATAAAAAGAATTTTATTTTTGATTGGTTCTTAATAATTCAAACTGTTAACTGAATTAAATTTGATCAGTTCATTTTGTGCAGTTAACTTCTGTTTATTTCAGTGTAGTTAATTAGATCGCTTCCGCAGTTGCATTTGAATCAAGTCTGTCTAAAGCATTTGAATTCTGATAAATCTGTTTGGTTTGCTGCATTGTGCTGTGACTTGATTGAGTTTTGTTTACTGATTCATTCTACTGCACTGATCAGTAAAGTCAATAAAGATTCAGTTTATTAAACTGACTTGCATTTTCTGAAAAGATAAAATAGTTTTGAAAAAGATTTTGAAATCCAATTCACCCCTCCTCTTGTATTTCAGCCAAAACAGTTTCTTACAAAGTTATAGTAACCAAATCCTTTTACAATCATCAATCATCTTCAAGATTAATGTGCAAGTTATTAGGTTGTAACATGTTTGTAAACGTTGCATACGACCAACGTAATACGATGACCACAATATTGCCTCTGGATAACAATACTTCAACAAAAACATGTCTTCTGTAGGTAAAGGACTACCATCCCGTAATTTCACCTACAAATAATTAACATTCATGTTAATATAACTATAAATATTAAACTTTTTGGCGTTATTTAGATCATTATCATACGTACCTGCACAAAGTGTGACCCATACACATGTCCTATACATATTATCCGATGTGAATGGATAGAACTCGGTGGTCTACTTCTTAATGGAAAAATGGTTATGTTCTACTTCAGTGATAAGCAAACTAATACCACATTATATTTACTAACAATGGCATAACCCATGTCAGGAATCGTCATCCATTTCTGGACAGTAGCCTATATGTTGAAATTGTACATATTACATTAATAATTACACATGACTTAAATAACAATACTTAATGATAAAGGTGCTTACACATGACTTAAATAACAATACTTAATGATAAAGGTAGTGTTGTCCAAATACATGACCTTATCTGTCCAAGCTTTAACAAATTTCTCCTTGTGGGGAATGAGCCATGTCTTGTTCACATAATCAACAAACAAAGGCCAAGATGAACAAACAGATTGAAAGTCCTTCACAACTTCATCATATGCATCACAGTTATGACAATCCACCACTCCTCCCCATGCATTCAAAACAATATCTCATGCCTCCTTAGAATCAACAAACATTTTACATTTAGCTTTAACATTTTTGTTAATGTGAAACCGACATAGTATGTTAGTTGCTTCAAGAAAAACAACACTTATTGCATTTATCAGAGCAAGGTCTCTGTCACTAACAATCACTTGAGGGTACACATCTCCCCTAAAAAATAACCCTTTCAGTCTCTGCAATGTCCATATGAAGTTATTTTCACGTTCTGTTGACAATAACACAAAAGCAGCTGAAAAAGTTAACCCCGTGGATGTGACACCAACTATTTCAAGCAAAGGAAACCTATATTTTTTGGTTTTGTATGTATTATCCATCAATAGGACAATGCTAAATGCATTCAACAACTTAACTGAACCAGGATGTGTCCAAAAGATATCACTCACAACTTCTGAATCCTGATAACACCTACTTCAATGAATATACTGGTCACACTTCAGTAACATCATTAATTGCTACAATTCAGTTCTTGATCCTCTAACTGACCTCTTTAATGTGTATCTTGCATTATACAATTCTTTGATTGTTGTCACATTGTCTTTATTGTTCTCTTTCAAAGTCAGCAATATGTTGGACAACTTCACAAGACTTTTTGTCATGTCAACAACCAAGGCATGCTCATCAGGTTTTAATCTCCCAGCATAAGGGTGTCCAACTAATGTCTCAGCAATATCATGATTATGTAAGCCACATATGACTTTCAACACCCAACCTTCTCCATTTGGAATAGGTTTACCCCGCAATCTAAAAGGACAATCACACTTTCTTGTCCCTGTAATGGTAACCTCCAAATCATTCCTGTATTTTCTATATTTTCCACTCCTTTCACAACCCAATAATACAAACGTCTTCCTTCCTTGTTGACCCGTTGCTTTATCAAATCTCAATATGACAACCACAAATCCAAGAGAAAAAGCAACCTTCTGAACCCATTCAAGTAAATGATATTTAATAACAAATACCTAAATAGAAAATTCATAAAAATTTTAGGGACACAAATTTAGTAACAATCACAATTTATCCAATAAAAAAATTTAGTATAACCAAATTCATTTACCTCATTTGTTGAAAAATGAAAACCACACTCATGTTCGTTAAGCATGACAATACTTTCATGTGATTGTTCCATTTCTGATACTTTATCTACTTCTTTTGAAAATTTACTGCAGAAGTCTCCTTCCATCGTAGACTACATAATTCATTCAAAAGAATTACACAACCAACTCAAAAAAAAATATACAATTAAGTTAAAATATATATATATATATATATATATATATATAAATTGCGGGTTGTACAACCCGCAAGCTAAAAAAAATTGAAACAAATTGCGGGTTGTACAACCTGCAAAATAAAAAATTTTCAAAAACACATTGTGGGTTGTACAACCCATAAGCTAAAAGTTTTTAAAAATCACATTGCGGGTTGTACAACCCGTAAGGCTATTTGGAAATTTTTTTAATTGCGGGTTGTACAACCAGCAATGTCTTTTTACCTGCAATGTGATTTTGAAATTTTTTTAATTGTAGGTTGTACAACCCACAATGTGTTTAAAAATTGTTTAGCTTGCGGGTTGTACAACCCACAATAGTGAAGGTGCAGCAAAAATAGTTACGGGTTGTACATCCCGCAAAGCGTTTCAAAACAATTTTACATTGCGGTTTGGAGAACCCGCAAATTGAAAAAAAAATTAAAACGCACCGTCAATGATGGACGAACGGAACAACCTCCTTCCCCCTCCCAACCTCCTTCCTCCTCCCAACAATAGCCTCCTTCTTCAGCAACTCCTACAACAATCTTCTTCCACCTCTATAATCTCTCTACATTGCTCTCACAACCCTAAACCTGTATAATGTCTCAACTATAACAAATGCAGCACCTCCTTCGAATGTCTAATGTCTTTAACTTTCTCTTTTAAGACGAAAGGCATCTTGGTCTTTTCATTATAGGAATTTAAAAAACTATGAAGGTGCAAGAAGTCTAAGTCTTTATAGAGGTGCAGGAAGAATCACTCACTAGGAACACATTATTAGCTGCGCCAAACAAAATACTACTTCTAACATAACACAGTGTGTCTACATTAGTCAACCACAACATTCTTCAATACGAATATCATGTTATTAACTAAAAATAAAATATTGATTAAGTTTAAACGTAATAAATCAATGTCAATGTCACAACATTTTTCTACGTAATAAAACCTTCTTATAAATTACAGTAAAAGTATATTAAAAACAAATATCAAGTGATTTGATTTCATTATAAGAAATCGTTAAAATCAAAGTAGAGAAGTTGTTCAACAAATACCAGTATAATTTACGATAATTAAATCGATGCTCAGTAATCATATGATACAAGATAAAACTTTCATATTCATCTTTACTACAACGGGTGGGTCTCACAAGTTGCATGATAGCAGTCATTTCACTCTAATTCGAGTTGAGAAAGTTAATAACAAAGCACAGAAAAAAAAAATCAATTTGTATTGGAAAATCCTAGTTTTTTTACCCATGAGAAACATCAGAAAGAAAACTAGCCTTAAATTTTCTTCAAAATTCTTACAAACTCCTATCTTCTTTTCATCTCTACTACCAATCATTGAATTGTGCGCGTTGGAACTAGCCATCTACTATGAAACTATTGCTTTCATTATCACCTTTGTTCACAAAACTATAAAAGGGCACAGTGAGAAATCTTATAGCCAATATATATGTGAGTTGATAAGCAAATTTATTGTCTTCAAAGTTAAACAACAATCTTACCAACAAATTGGGCAAAAAGGTAGGGAAATTACAGGGAGATATCTTTCAAAGTACAAATACTACAATTACATTCCTGTATCTTGGATATCCAACATTGACATTAGTCTTGCCTACCTTGATCATCAACCCGAACCTTAGTCCCACAACAAGCCTTTTTGGTATGCTCTTTAATTTCTACCTTTTTCCCACAGCAACCTGCATCCTTGTTACCAAGTTCGGACCTCCTCTCTAGGAACTCACTATTCTCCTTCCAAACCTCCCCATTTGAATAGACCTCCTTTTTCCAAATCGGAACTTTGGCTTTTATCTCATCTATCAAATATCTACAAGCCTCCAGCGCATCTGCCCTGTGGACAGACGATACAGCTATGAACACACTTGTTTCACCCACAGGCACTGTGCCTATACGATGAGCAACAGCGATGGAATGTAGGTTCCAGGATGCTCTAGCAGATGAACAGATCATGTTAATACAACGTATTGCCATTGGAATATAAGCTTCATATCTCAACTCCAAGACCGTTTTCCCTTCAAAGGTGTCACGAGTTGTGCCTGCAAATGTTGCTATAGCACCAGCTTGTGGAGCACTGACAAAATTCATGTATTTAGCAACATCTACTGGATTCAGGTTTTCCAAGATCTCAATAAGATTTTTATCATCTTCGGCAGCCATTTCCCACAAGTTCTGATACTGGAATGATGGAACAAAAATCCACGTGATTTGAACACTTTCTTCCTTCGAAAATTAAAGTGGACAAGTCCAGCAGTTCTTCCTTCAAATTGATATTAAGCTCATAGTTCCCAAAGACCTGGTGAAAAGCTTCTATAATATTAAGTTATGATTTCAACATCAAATGACCTATAACATTTAAATGAGCAAATTACATATATATGTAACTGGTTTCCTAGGAACTTTGAAGCCTAGAAAGAAAAACCTTAGTAATTACAAAATATTAACAAAGTAATAGTATTAGTAAAATATAACGAACTCGGCTTCCTACAAACTTTGCAAAATGGAAACAATCAAAAAGAAAATAGCAGCAAGGCTAGTTTCTAGAGTTGATGTAGGGAATCATGACTCTAAGAAACCTAACAATGATTGATTAGTTGAATATTGAAATTAGGGAGATTTTTATGCAGTTAAGGGCTGAAAGTACTTGAATTGTAAATACAGGAAGAGGAAAGTGGAAAGGTTACCCATTTCATAAAGTGATTTGAGAGAACTGATCTCTCAAAAACCAATTCTGTACCATTTTCTCTACTAAACCTCAATCACACTGGTTAAGATTTAGGAAATTAGTAGTTCTACTTCTGCAATAATACCAATTTCCATTCTTTTATTTTGATCTAATTCATATAACAAGATCAGAGGCTTCCTAAATTAGTTCTGGAAGGTTATAACTTTCAGAACAATTAGCAAGTATGAAAAATAAAGTATAATCTGAAATCAAATTAGTTGCTAATTTTCAGAATTTTGCTCAATAGTCTTGGCAATACCAACTAACATATTAATGGAGTTGGAAATTTTAAAAATTATATTAAAAAAAGGCAAAATTTAGATTGCACGTGGGGTTCTGCTGCTTTGTGTCTAAGTGATAGTCACCTAGCTGCTATATTCACATAGTGTTATTTTCTCTCACATTAAAAGACTCGGATACTTCAAATAAATTTTGCTCCCTTCCCGAGTTAAATTAAATCGGCTAGAGGGAGAAAGGAAACATTTTTCAAAGACATCAATACCAATATTCAAACTTAGCCTAATATATGACATATCTTCATCACGAAGACCATGCACCTCTTTCTAATAAAATAAATAAGGATTTGTCGTTCAGAACCCGAGTAACTACAGGACTACATACAGTTAACTACAAGAACAGGAATTAGCTAATTTACTAGCAGATATGAACTAGTTGTTTAGTGCTTATGTGAATAACGCCGATGACTCAGATTTGTGTTTAAGCAAGATTTGATAAGCTAGTTCACATGGTAAATGTAATTCACCTCTTGCATCTTCGTTCAACTCTCACATAGCCTATTACACCTCGTGTATGATATTACATCATGGTCTTTAACGCCATTAACTGATAAGATACAAGGTAAGGGAAGGACTAATTTCATTTGACAGATTACAATTCCTAAAACTAAATTTAAAATTTTAATAGTTTTAGAGATACATTGCGCTACAATTTCGAGGATATCCATCAACCTACCCGTTTGCGTAAAGTAGGATATCCACTGCTTCTGTGGATGAAGTCCCTTTTCCATCTTCTTCCTATTGCAACTTCACCACCAGCAAACACATTTCATCAAACATTTTATATGCAAAGGTCAGATAATTAAAATTCATTTTGAAGCACACACGAATGTAAAATAGACAATAACTTACAGTGTAAAACAACAGAAGTCTAAAAAGTTAGCAAAATTTTTGGCCACCGCCAACCACTTCCAATTTAAAAACACGAATTCCCCATTTTCAAGTAAAATTTAAATTAAACAAAAAACTGATCTTTCAAGTGAATTTAGAGAAAAAAGTTTGTGCACTTACTTACTGGAGGTAATTTAAATTCAATTCAATTCTTGAGGTTTCGATGCTAGTTGGATTCAATTCACTGATTCAGTCGCAGAAAGAGAGAAGAAGGGGCTTTTAGGCTTAGATTGAAGATCATGCTGCTGGGACGATTGGCCCCAAATAAAAATATACTATCATTGAGTCAACTCCTACATGACTTTTGCTCTTGCACCCCATCATTACTATCTGCACCCCAGAAGTAACGAAAAGATTAAAATACCTTCCCTCACCGCACCACTGCGATGCTGCTGTCACCACTGTTACTGCTGCTTCTGCCACCGCGGCTTTAGAAGAAGAGAAGGATAATGCTGGAGAGGAACAAGAGAGAATAAAAAAAAAAAAAACTGTATTATATGTCTTCTAAAGAATTTGTTTTAGAAATCTTGAAAAGCTTATATTAAAATATATTTCATACATTCCAAAAATTATATTTCAAAAATTTTATTCTAAAAACTTTGTTTCAAAAATCATATCTTGGAAACTTCATTATAAAAGTTCCAGTAATCCTATTTTAAAAATTCTAAATAGCGTGTTCTGCAACCAGTAATTCAGAAAAAAGAAATCAAAACAGTCATTTTATAAAATTGTAAGGGTGCACCAAGAAATTGTGGGAGTGCATGAAGAAAAAGCCCTCTTATATTTTCTCAAAAAGCATTGGCAATTGCTTTTTTATCTCCACATCTGTTCCTGCACCCCATCAAAAATTTATAATATCCAAAATACCCTTATCAGAATATTTAAAGGAAAAGTGGTACGGTGGTCGGCTGTTGAGTGGTGTGGATGTTTTCCAACGAGCATTATAGTGGGTGCTGTAAGAAAGCTTTTCCGGTAGTGAATGGGAGATAAGTGACTTATTGACTTGGTAAGGATTGGTATGAGGTACACAGTTTGTATTTTGTTTTGCAGAAATGAGTTCAAAAAATAAAATCCGTAATAGGTTGTGGGATAGGTGAAATATCATACTGAAAATATTTTCTGTAAAAGTTTTATATATTATGAAAAATGTTTTCCAAAAAAAAGAGAAGTGTGGATGAATATTAAAAAAAACATTTTTCGTAGAAGAAAAAGTTACTTACAGAAATCTGTAAGAGAATATTATAATTACGTAAAATATATTTTTAGATATAAATTTTCATTATGTGCAGAGTGCAAGAAACCATTACCAAAAACATTACCAAAAAAATAAGGCAAGAGCAAGAAAATAAAAAATGAAAGTCAATAGTCTAAGTCTTTAATATTATATATATATATATAAAAAGGCCGAGAACAATAAATGTTCTTGCGGAGCCTAGAGGCTTAGAACAAGGTTACAATGGGTCAACTATATCAGTCCTAGGTAAAGTTCCGGTCTCTAGTGTATGGGTTGAGGGTGATGGTGTTCTCCGATTGCTGGTACTTGGCTCTCAGGGTTTCAATTATCCAAATAAGATATGAGTTTCAAGTCCTCTTTCTCTTTTCCTGCTTGCTATTTATACTAGTACGTGTTATCATTGCTCCTCCAGCAGGGGAAGACGTGCAACCTTTGTGTCAGGGGGCGTATCATCCTGTGTTAGGAGATATCTTGCTTTTGCATGCCTTGTCAGGGAAAGACGTGTAGTCTCTGTTATTGGGATTGCTTTTTCCTGGTTGTGAACCTACCATCCTGAAGGCCGAGTAGATGTTGTATACCTCCTGGCTTGAGTATTGGGGGTTGTCGATTACTCCTCCTGGTGGTCGTATAGTACACTAGTCTCCCAGACTCTTATAGTCTTTAGACTGCTAAGAGTTTATAGTGGTTAGAGTTCTTGGCCATACCTTCTGGCTCGAGTAATGGGGGTTGTCGGTTACTCCTTCTAGTGGCCAGATAGTGGAGTTGTCGGCCATAGCTCCTGGTTTGGGTATTGGGAGTTGTCGGCCACTCTTTCTGGTGGCCAGATAGTATACTACCCTCCCAGACTCTTGTAGTCTTTAGACTACTAAGAGTTTCAAGTATTGGGAGTTGTCAACCCCTCTTTCTAGTGGCCGGATAGTACACTACTCTCCCAAACTCTTGTAGTCTTGAGACAACTGAGAGTTCCAAGTATGAGGAGTTGTCGGCCACTCCTTTTGGTGGTCGGGTAGTGGAGTTGTCGGCTATGTCTCCTGGTTTGGGTATTGAGAGTTGTCGGCCACTCCTTCTGGTGGCTGGGTAGTGGAGTTGTTGGCCATGGCTCCTGGTTTGGGTATTGGGAGTTGTCGACCACTCCTTCTGGTGGCCGGATAGTACACTACCCTCCCAGAATCCTGTAGTCTTTGACTACTAAGAGTTTCAAGTATTGGGAGTTGTCAGCCCCTCTTTCTGGTGGCCAGATAGTATACTACTCTCCCAGACTCTTGTATTTTTTAGACTACTAAGAGTTTCAAGTATTGGGAGTTGTTAGCCCCTCTTTCTGGTGCCGAATAGTATACTACTCTCCCAGACTCTTGTAGTCTTTAGACTACAAAGAATTTCAAGTAGGGTGAGTTATCGGCCCCTCCTTCTTGGGAGTTGTTGGTCGGGCTCTTTGATAGTTGAACAGTGTGCTGATTTAGGGAATTCCCGCCATTTTTAGGTTGATACGTTACCTCCCCTACTTGAAGATTAGGTTAAGTTTAGGCCTTGGGCCTTCATTGATGGGACTGATGTGTCTCCGCTCTTGGGATCCACGAGATCGGATGGTTGAGGAGGGGGAGTTGTTGGCTTTGCTACCAATTGATCTTGATTGGGGTTTTGTATTAAGGGTGAGGTGCTCTCGGCCTTGTTACCAATAGTTCTTAATTGGGTTTTCGTATTAAGGGCGAGGTGTTCTCGACCTTGTTACCAATATCTCTCTTGATTGGGTTTTAGTTTTGAGGGTGAGGCGTTGTCGGCCTTGCTACCAATCGCTCTTGATTGGATTTTCGTTTGAAGGACGAGATGTTCTTGGCCTTTTTACCAATCGCTCTTGATTGGGTTTTAGTTTGAAGGGTGAGGTGTTCTCGGCCTATTTTACCAATCGCTCTTGATTGGGTTTTCGTTTGAAGGGCGAGGTATTCTTGGCCATTTTACCAATCGCTCTTGATTGGGTTTTAGTTTGAAGGGCGAGGTGTTCTCGGCTTTGTTACCAATCGCTCTTGATTGGGTTTTCGTTTGAAGGGCGAGGTGTTCTCGGCCATTTTACCAATCGCTCTTGATTGGAAATTTTAGTTTTAAGGGCGAGGTGTTCTCAACCTTTTTACCAATTGCTCTTGATTGGATTTTAGTTTTAAAGGTGAGGGGTGCTCGGCCTTGCTACCAATCGCTCTTGATTGGGTTTTCGTTCTTAAGTCTTGTTAGATATCTCAATAGAATAGCCTGTAAAACAACTAAATAACTTCATTGAAATAGAGCCTCATTAAATCCTTCTAAGCCAAAACCCACCTTAGGAAAAAAAGACTGAGTTAGGAAAGAGTACTCCCGAAATACATTAAGAAGCAAAATAAACTAACTAAAATAGAACTTGAGATGTGACGCATTCCAAGTCCTTGGAATTGCTTTTTCGGATAAGTGTTCCAAATGATACGCTCCATTTTCCAATTCTTGTCGGATTCTGAATGGTCCTTCTCAGTTGGCTGAAAACTTACCTTCCCCCTGTCTGATACTAAATCTCCGACATGAAAACTTCTCGGCCTGACCTTGGAGTTGTATTTCCTCTCAACTCTATCTGAACCACGTCCCCTTTGGGTTCCACTTGTGCGTGATCCATTCTTGGATCCAAGTCTATCACATTCACACTTTGGCTTTCTTCTTTTCCCTTCACCTTCTTTCGGTGCTTTTCGACCTCAAGTTTCATGGGTTCCAGATGCAGACTAGCAACGCAACACTTCCTTGCTATCTTTTGGTCGACATGGACCGTGATGATGTCTCCCTCAATGGATGGGAACTTTATTGCAAGATGGGGAGTGGACACAATGGCCCTGAGTTGGTTTAGTGAGGGTTGGCCCAACAGGATGTTGTACGAGGTACTGGCGTCCACTAACAGGTATCGAATCTTGATGATTCGATTTTGACGCCCGAACTTCCCGAACTTGGTATAGAGATCAATAAAACCTCTTGTATCGATTCTCTTGCCTGAGAGTCCTATGATCTGATCATCGTATGGTTGGATTTCAGTGATTGGGATCTTCAACTTTTTAAAGGTCTCCTAATACAGAATGCTGACCGAACTTCCCTGGTCGACAAGAGTCTTTGTTACTGCAAAATCATCTATAGTTACAGTTATAACCATTGGATCGTCTTGCTTGGGGTCAATGACCTTAAAATTGCGATCTGTGAAGGTGATGGGTGACAACCTCCTTAGTTTGCTTGAGTAGGTATGATGCACTGCTTGTACATTCCTTAGATGCTTCTTCCTTGATGAGGCAGACGAACCTCCTCCTGCGAATCAGCTAACAATTGTGTTGATTACTCCTCGAACTAGAGTTCCTTTACGGCTCTGCCATCTTGGGGATCGGGAATGATTAAGTTCTCTGCCTCTACCATTGGTCTCTGGAGTTCCTTCTCAGACTCCTCATGGGGCTCTTTTGGGACTCTTTCCCAAACTTCTTCCCCTCTGATTTCTTCGTGGCGAACGTGAGATTCCACTATAGATGAATCTTTGCAAATACCCGGCCTGAATGAGCTCTTCTAGCTTGTCTTTCAGGGCCCAACATTCGTCGATGTTATAGCAGTGCTTGCTAGTATCCGCGTTGCGAGGGGTAGGCAACTTCTGAAGAGAGGGGATGAGGTCGACACTCAATGCTTCCTCCAGGACGTGTCCCCTATTGACGTTAAGATGGGTGTAGTGGGCGAACATGAGGGGTTTGGGCTCTCTTGGGCTGAAGTATTTGAGGGTGACCCTTTTCTTTGCCTCTTTTGTCTATATTTTCTCCAGTTAGGGCTTGACTTCGAAACACGCGAAGTTCTTCCAACTGCATGAACTTGTCTACAATGGGTCAATTATATTGGTCCTAGGTAAAGCTGCGGTCTATAGTGTATGGGTTGAGGGTGATGGTGTTATCCGGTTGCTGGTACTTGCTCTCAGGGGTTTCAATTATCTAAATAAGATCTGAGTTCCGAGTCCTCTTTCTCTTTTCCTAGTTGTTATTTATACCAGTATGTGTTATCATTGCTCCTCCAGCAGGGAAAGACGTGCAGCCTCTGTGTCAGGGGGGCGTATCATCCTGTGTCAGGAGGATATCTTGCTTTTGCATGCCTTGTCAGGGGAAAACGCGTAATCTTTGCTACTGGGATTGCTTGTTAGGGAAAACGTCTAGTTTATTCATTTTTTCAGGAGGGTATGCGTCGTTTATTGAAACTTGTTCCTGTGTTAGAAGACAGGTGTTGGTTACTAATGCAAAGAGGTGGGAAACTGGTTCGTGAGAGATTGTTAGATATTTGACTACCCATATATATTCATGGCTGTAAACCTATTATCCTGAAGGTCGAGTAAATGTTATATACCTCTTAGCTTGAGTATTGGAAGTTGTTAGTCACTTTTCCTTATGACCATATATATATATATATATATATATATATATATATATATATATATATATATATATATATATATAACTTGAAATAATTTAATTCCCATAAATTTGAATTTAATAGAAAAGATGGGAGAAATATTAAAATTGTCTTTTCATTTAAATACATTCCCTCTTATCTTTTCTATTAAATTCAAATTTATGAAAATTAAATTATTTCATAAAAACAATAATAGTTCCATTTAAATGTAATACCAATGAAAACAATTTTGATCTCCATGAGTTAATTGTACATTTTAAGATCTGGAATTACATGATTTGGATGACATGAGAGTGTTAAAATTGTGCACTACTAATTACCAAAATGGAGCACAAAGCTGAAAATAAGTTTTGTTCTATTGCATTTAATCCAATAATACAACTCTCGTCTCTTTCTAAATGATTATGGAAACCTTGGTCCAGTAATCAAAGATCAATTGAGGCACACCAAGTAATTTTATTCATTTAATTTTTCAAAAATTATGGAAGTAGTTGGGAAAAAAGGATAGTCTCTAATGACATGTTAAATATGTTAAACAAGGTAAAAGTAATGATAGGTTTAGAAATTTAGTTTAAACTTTCTTTAAATTAAAAATTAATGTAATTAAAATTTTTTAAAATTAATTTAGTTAAAATTTAAAATAAATTCTATTTCCATTCAAAAATTAATAGTCTTTTCGCATTCACCATCTTTATTTCTTTATTAAATATAAATTTTAATTTCAATTAAAATTAAATCACTCTCCAATTAAAAATGAAAAACAAATCCCTCAAACACCTTTTTTTTTTATAAAAAATGTATCATATATAATTTATACAATTTTGTGAGTCTGCTTTATCCATAATCTCAATAATACCTTAATGAAAAGTTTAGCTAAATGGCCGTTACATTAATATTTTTGTTATTTTTAATTAAACTAAGCTCTCCTTAGTTGAGAAGTTGTTACCAGTAAAAAAAGAAAAAAATAAAATCTTTTCGGCTTCCCATTAAACGGAAGAACAAAATCCCGATTCCCAAGACGGTGCCTCCGCCATTAAAGCGGAATTCTCGCTGGAAAAGAAGTTCCGGCCACCATGACAGGTCACTCCCTTCTTCAATTTCGATACCAAGTGAAATTTACTGACCACCAAATTCAATCTCTGGCAGAACTAGCATTTGGGGTTTTGTTATTATTTTAAATTTTTTTAAGCTTGATTGTTAATTGAGTTCACTTTTTTTTTTAATATTTATGTTTATATTTATTGTTTTAATGGTACTTTGAGTTTGAGTGCTCCCTCTTAGTCTGAACTGAAAGTAGTTTTTTTTTTCTCTCTCTTCTGGGTGCAGTATTTCTGGTATTGATAGGAATTGCTGTATTTTCTTTAATATTTTCTCTTTATTATTGTTGTTGATGTATGCGTGGATTTAATTACGATAAATTATTGTATGATTTAGGAACATCATGTTACATGTATCAATGATGTCAGTCAATTTCTATTTTTAATAACTTTGTCTTGTAAATTTTCGGGATTTCAAGCTCCATTTAGCTGTGTTGTGTTCTGTACGTGCAAAAACCAGTTTTACTATATTGTAGTTGGAGATTAAATTTCTTAAATAATGCTGTTTCTTAAAGCTATTTTTCTTCTATTTTTATTTTATAGGAAAGTTTGAAATAGGGGAAAATTTATTTCCATGTAAGGTTGAAGAAGACCACCAACCTCAGCGAGGATTTATGGCAGGTATACATGTCACTTATCAACCTGTTGTTCTGGAAGCAAACCAAAGTCCTGGGCTTGCAAGAGCAGAAGGCCTACCAGGTGAGTTAACTACCTGTTGGGCACTCAAAAACTTGTTTCAGAAGCTGGAAAATATAAGTGATTATTTTCTAAGACGCCAAACTTATTGATTATGTTATTGGTCTTGAACCTGTTTGCTAGAATGGTTGACTATTTGCAATAGTTGGTTCTTTGCTGTGTTAATATGTGCCTTAGTGTGATCAAATTTTCAACTATATAAACAAAGATTGTTATAAAGAATTTGAAAGCTCTTTTTTAACTTAATATGCTGTGGTTTTGTGACTTGGAGCTTCACTTAGGGTAATGTATGTAGGTAACACTGGCTTCATAGTTTACTGTGGCATAGCATTTGATTGTTTCATGTTGTCAAGCAGGTGAAACATGTTGTTCTCATATTCCTACTGTAATGATATCTGGTCAACAAATTGTCAACATAAATGCCAATGGTATTGGAGTACTATGTTTTTGTAGATAGTAGAGTAAATATTTAGTGAATCTAATGATGAATTAACAGTTGAAGATGCATGTAATCATATTTCAGTCTCAGAATGTGTAGAGCGAAATGTGAATGGTAATATACCTTAAATATGAGAATTGGAAATTTCTTTGCATAAGTGTATTCTGTTTTGATTAAAATACTAATGATTATAATCATGATAGCATTTTGTTTTCTGCAAAATGATAAGCTTTCGATACCCTTTGAATCTTTATGCTATACTTTTAACTTAAATGTTGAAAATCGATAGCTGTTCAATTTTCCGTGTTTGTAATGTAGTTGTCAATAATGCACATAGCAGAGAGGCAATAGGAGTTTTAATAGAGGTCATATTGGCTGCAATAATGGCTAAAAATAACACCTTAAAGTGCACTATAGCAGTGCTATTATGATATAGGCTTCAGAAACCCAATTTTACCCATGGAATATCATTGTTTGTGTTTCTTTTGGGTAAAATATTCCATAAAAGTTACCTCCATATTGACCTCCATTCCTTCATACTTTATAGGACTATTTTTTTTTTTTTTATCGTGTTTTGTTCGTTCTTCTTCCTTTAGACTTCCCAGTTCACATTCTGCAAAGTTTTCTAATCTAATGTGTTACTTTTTCTATTAAAATCAGAACTATCTTTCATTTTTTGACTTCATTATTACGATTTTGTTGCTCCTAGATTGATAGTGATTGTGTGAATAAACTGACTTATTATTTATCATGAATTTCTTTAACTTTGGGTTTTTGTTTAGTTTTTGAGTATTTTATGTCATAGAAATTAATTAGTTTATAATATTTAAAATAGAACCCGAATATCTACATGTTTGTATAGCTATGTAATGTCAAATACACAAGGTTCATTGGGTACAAGTTTTCAGTGTCTGACATGACTTTATAGTATTAAGCGTCTGACATGACTTTTGACAATTGTGTAGGGTAGGGTGGGGTTTTACCAAGTTCTTTTCTTGTCTTAGTTGATTGAGCTCTATTTATTTTTGAGGCTGAATTTACATCCCTGTCGCTATGATGTTCTTTTCGCTTACACAAAATCCTGAAGCAACAGTATAATGGTATATTATGTGAATTTCCAGGGAGACATTCAAAAGTATACCAGACTCGTTGTTCTAGTGACAGAGAGAAATCAAAGTACATGGTTTGGACAAATGAAATGGACAAGTGCCTCACTGAGGCACTTTCTGAGCAAGTTAAAAAGGGGAACAAAATGGATAACATCTTCAAGCCAGCAGCATTTTCAGGTGCACTAAAAACATTGAACGAAAAGTATGGTATGTATGTCACAAAAGGAAACATAAAAAATCGACTGAAGACATGGAGGAAGCAGTTTGGGGTTTTGAAGGAACTCATTTCTCAAAGTGGATTTATGTGGAATGAGACAAAAAAGATGGTTGTTGCAGATAACTCTGTTTGGAATGACTACATCAAGGTAATTTTGTTACATGGATTACAGTATGCATTTCATAAGTTTGCAGTTTTATGTTGATTGTCAATATTCTTATGTTCCTGCAGGTGCACCCTGATGCAAGGATTTTCCGGGAAAAATCTATAGAAAACTATGACCAATTATGTACTATCCTTGGAAATGAACAAGTAATTGCAAGCCTTTCAGATAATGTTACAGACACAGATCTAAACTTTGTCGTTGATAAGACGGATCCAGATCTTGCCATTGTGTCTGAAGTACATCATGATGGAAACCAGACCAAAAACATCAGATGGACAGTTGAAATGGACCATTGTCTTGGAAAGATTCTTGTAGACCAAGTGAAGAAAGGGCTTAAAGTAGATAAAGTTTTGCTGACAGAAGCATATGAAGCAGCTATTTCAGTAGTAAATGCAAAATTTGGGCTTCTTCTGACAAAATTCAATATTAAAAATCGTCTTAAAACTTGGAAGAAACAGTATGAACAGTTAAAGGAAATTCTGTCTCATACTGGATTTAAATGGGATGAAACAAAGAAAATGATCATTGCAAATGATTCTACATGGAATGACTACATCCGGGTATGTTGTTTTCTATGTGACTGTTAGATAGCAATCAGTATCTCCTCCCCGACCCCCATGTTGAGTAAACCTTTTAGCTATTGCAGGAATTTTTTTTTTTTTTTTTTTTTTCAATAACTGGTGGAAACATAGGCGTGACAAGAGGCGCTGTTGTGGCTGTGTATGTCCGCAATATTTTTTATGAAAACAAAAAATTATGAATGTAATTAGTTATGACTATTATTACAATGAAAAATAATTACCAAAACATAAAAGGAGTAAAATTGTAATAAAATATATATAAAAAGTTATAAAAATAAATTTTTTTTATTAGTTATTATAATTATATGATAAAAACACTTCCAATTTTTTATCAGGACTGTTCATTATGGGTAAGTTTCTTCTAAATAATGGAAACTACAGAGTTAGTTAGAAGATAAGGATAGGAAGGGTAAAAGAGGTAAAAAAATGTGTGCACAAAAAATAGCTACGATAACCAATCATCACTATTAATTGTGGATAACACTTGGGGTGCTTGAGTAGCTTTCTGAACCCATCTTTTGTCAATTGTTAAGAAGGCATCCTTATAGCTTGAAATATTTGTACTTTCAGACAAAGCTGCTTATTTTTAGTAGGTTTTCACTCAATTGAGCTTCAAGCTATTCAAATAAATGATAGTGCGTTGAGAATAAATCATAGATTGCATTGTATTGTAATATATTTAGTTTATGGGCATGAGTATCTCATTTAAGGAACAAAACTTCTTCTAATCATGTCTAATGATGCAATAAGCCTAAATAATCATGCATCCCCCAGTGTATTCGAACATACTGTTTTATGCTCAATGTGCCTCTATTTTCTCTCTTGTAACATGGTTTCTAGAGCCCGAAAGACATTCTTTGAAAACCTTGTTTGCCCGGTGGATCCCTTGTCCGTGAAGATATTTTTTTTTGGTGAATTATGTATTTATCTGGATTGTTCTGTGTTGGACCCCTTTTTCTAGTGATATTTCGCTTTCCGATGAATTTCTGACACTGGTGATTTATTCACCCAAGCGGAGCACCTTGGCCAGATCTATTCAACTCCACCAACCACTGATGATTTTACAATTTAATTTCTATGTGATGATGGTGGGTATACCAGAAATAGACAAAATAGGACATGGAACAGACCCAACATAAGAATGGGTGGCCATTTACAAAACCAGCAAGAAAGAAAAACAGGCTTCAAGGAAAGGAGAGTCACGTACAAGCCAACAACCCAAGCAAAGTACAATAGGAGAGGAGGTTGATGCTAGGAAGCTCCAGTGAGAACTATTGAAGAGATGCAATGGCGTTTCGATGATGATAGATCTGCATGTGAGCTGCATTAACAAGGTTGATGCTTGAAACAAACCAAGGAAGCTCTAGCAAGAGCTATGGAAAAGATACGAGTGGCATTCTGATTGTGGCAGGACGATGTGTGAGCTGTATGTGTGCGCCAAGGAGATAATGAATGGATAATTGTTGCTCTCCAATTTGATGATATTAGGTCTTATGATGAATGGATAACCGAGAAGGGACATATTTGAGGGTGAGCAAGCTTAAGGTGAATGCAAGGTGCACTGTTGACTTAGTTAGAGCAAGTTCAAGCATTGGATATAGATAGTATAATTGTTGATGTACATTTTTCATCTGAGGAAGAGCTTGATGGTGATGAACATGTTGATGATGATGAAGATGACGGTTGTGGTGTAGATGATGTTATTATAGGATTGGACATAGAAACTTGAAGACATTTATCCTTTTCTAGTTATTTAATTGTTATCACTTTGACAACTTATGTTTTTGTAACTGCATGAACTTATTTATTTGGTATAGTTTGAACTTATATAGTAGTTGTGCACTACTAAACTTAGTCATTTTAGTATTGTTGAATTATAGTTTTACTATATTTTTCATATGAAGTAGACTCTTGCGAGTCTACTAGTCGAATCTACAAAACTCCCACGAGTTTGTTTGACTTTTGTGTTTGATAACCATGGTGTATTGTCTTTCTCTATACTAATGCATATTTATTTATGCAAGTATGAATAATTGGAAATACATCTCTGGGAAATCAAAGACAAAAGCTACAACCTATGACATACTAGATACGACTAAAGCAACCCTATAAAAGTTATACATCAGAAGATAATCATCATTATTCAACATATTTGTATCCAGAAACTTGGTTGCCTCACTTATCCTCGTACAATAATCCTTGATAGGAGCCTTTTTGGTATATCTAGGAATGTGTATAACATTCCAATGATCAATATGACGATTATGCATAAATTGACTAGCAATCCCAATTGCAAAAGAACGATTGGGTTTGGGGATTGTGAGGTAAATGAGCTCTCGCACTAATCTCCTATATCTCAATATCTAAAATTGACTCACCTTGATCAGCCATTAGCTTTTTGATTTGGATCCATAGGACTATCTACAGGTCTACACTCAGTCATGCTTGATTCCTCTAAAATGTCCATAGCACATTTTCTCTGTGATACCACAATGTCTTCTTTGATGGGCCATCTCAATGCCAAGAAAGTATTTTAAACAATCAAGATCTTTGATTTGAAAGAGAAAAGTAGGTGTTCTTTCACCTGGGAAATTTTAGCAATACCATTTCCTATAATAACAATATCATCAACATAGACAATTAAATAAACACATTTCTAGGGAGAAGTGGCAATAGAACACTGAATCACCTGTTTCACTTCCTTTCAATCCAAATTTCAACATCACATGGCTAAATTTATCAAACCAAGCACTAGGAGATTGTTTGAGTCCATATAGAGATCTCTGCAATTTGTAGACTGCTACAAGCATCAAATCCAGGATTCTGTCTGCACCATATAGATCTCCTAATTTAGTTCACCAAGAAGAAAGACATTTTTTAATGTCTTGTTGATGGAATGATCAATAGCAAATGACAACCATAGCAAGAAAAATGTGACCTGTAGTGATTTTGGCCACATGAGAGAAGGTATCACAATATATCCAAGCCATATATTTGAGTGTATACCTTAGCCACTAATCTGGCTTTGAGAAGATCAATTTGACCATTTGGTCCAACTTTTATGGCATATACTCTGCAACCAATTGATTTCTTTTTAGGAAGAAGAGGAACTAGCTCCTATGTACCACTATGTTCAAGAGCCTACGTTTCAACAATCATGATTTGTGGGAAGCAAATGAATAATACAAAGGGGATATACGATGATAACTCAAAATTGTAAATAGGATAAGGGTTCTGTGTAGACAGAATACCTTTTCTAATTGTGATGTGCTAGCCTGAATTATCATCATTAGGATCCAGAGTAGGAATATTTGATGGTGATGGACATTTAAACTAGTTACAGGACTTATTCGCAATGATTTAATCAGCTGTGATACCTGATAGTTATTTCTGAAAATTAAACACATTTAAACTAGTTACTGGACAATAAATCAGAATGATTTATCATTCTTGTATCATATTTCAGTATTCAACTGCAGTGTGTTTGTCTAAATGTTGTGCCTTTTATTGCCTTTATCTGGTATAATTTATTTGTGATGTTAAATGCAAATGAAAATAATAAATAAAAATTATCTAGAGTTTTCTTTCAAACTGATCTTAATCTGTTAATGGCATCTCACTTTAATGCCGTGCATTAAAGTTTCATGATGTCTAGAAATTTAATTTTATATCTTTACAACATTCATTCTTTATTTTTTGTGTATTCAGGTATATATTTAAAGAGTGTACTTCATATCAGGATTTGGTTTAAGAATTATAAATGTATAATTATTAATTATTTTAACCTGAGATTATAATGCATAAGAATTTGTAAGTATTTTGATGTTGATGACTTCATGATACTCATTCTTGCTATAATGCCAGACGCATCTAGACGTAAGGACCTTCCGTGGTAGAGTTTTTGAGAACTATGACCAATTCTGCATTATCTTTGGCAATGAACCTTTGCATTGGGATGAATCTGAGCCTTGTGATGCAGTTAACTATGATAATGTTAGAGATCCAGGAAGGCAAATGAGGTGGACAAGTGACATGGACAGCTGTTTAAGTGCAATCCTTGTGCAGCAAATAAAACAAGGCAACAGAAGTGAATTTGACTACAAATTTAGACCTGCTGCATTTGAAGCGTCTGTGTTGGCTATCAATGAAAACTTTCAGCTCTATTTGACGAAAGAACATGTGAAAAACCGTCTTAAAACATGGAAAAAACAGTATGATATTCTGAAGGAACTTAAGAACCAGAGCGGCTTTGAATGGGATGAAAAACGAAAAATGGTCATTGCAAATGATTCTGTATGGAGTGAATATATTAAGGTACTTACAAGCCTACTTTTAATTTCTGTATGACATTTTTTTACTGCATAATGATATATTCTGCAACTTATAACAAGTGTACCTTTCTGGAACAGAAAAACCCTGATGCTCGGCTCCTTAAAGGACGAGTTATCAGAAACTACAATGAATTGTGCATAATTATAGGTCATTGTGATCCACATGATAGTCCCATGAGTGGTGCTTGTGCTAATATGGGTATGACTACAGACAATGGTGTAAGGGAGGTTCAAGAGACATATTGCCGTAGAACCAATCTGACATGGACAGATGAGATGGATCGTTGCTTGACAGAGTTGCTAGTCAATCAAGTATTGTCGGGAAACAAACTTGAGAAAAATTTCAAGACCTCAGCATATATAGCTGTTCTAACTGCTCTGAATCAGAGATTTGGCCTGAATCTAACGAAAGAAAACATTATAAGCCGATTGAACGCATGGAGGAAACAGTATGGCCTTTTGAAGGAAATGCTCTCTCAAGGGAATTTTGAGTGGGATGAGGGATGTAAGATGGTTGTTGCAACCGACTTAGAATGGAATGAATACATTAAGGTATATTCAGTTTTGCTTAATATTAAATTAGTGCCGAAGTTATTTTTTATTATATTTATTTGCTATTACAATACTTTAGCTAGCTCCTAATTGGTTATCAAGTTTAGGCCAATAAATCCAGTGATATGGTGTTAATCTTCAATCATTTATTACCCACCTAGTCACTTCAAGCTGTTTAAATTTAACCAGAGACCCATCATAATAAGTAACAAAATACATCAACATTGTCTAGGTGTCATGTATTGTTTGTTTGTTTGATTAGTTGGTTGGTTTCATTTGCTATAAACTACATCCACGACCTCAACTGCATATTTCACACCTTTATTACATTGCAGTGCGGAAAACTGCTTTTCTGATTCATGGTTGGCCTGTGTTTATTCAGAAACATCCGGATGCTAGGCATTTGAGAGACCGGCACATAGAGAACTACCATGAATTAGGTATGATTGTTGGCAATGAGCAAGGAATTGGAAATTGGTCCCAAAACTTTGAGAGGTTTGATGTAAATATTACACCTAACTATGAAGAGCATGCTGACAGTCCAGCACTGGTGTTGGCTGATGCAGAGATGAGCCATGATGGTGATGGAAGTGATGAAGTGCAGGGCTTATCTGAGCAAACAAGGGCGCGACCTTCATCATCACAATCACATTCAAAGCAACCTTCGAAAAGAAGGCGCACTGGTGATGTTATGCTACAAATGATGAGTGTTATGGCCGCAGATATAAGTCGGATAGCTGATGCATTGACTGAAACTAACAAGACAGTGTGCTTAGAGGAAGTGGTAGAAAAGGTACAAAATATGTCTGACTTTGATGATGATCTCATCATTGAAGCTTGTGAGTATTTATGTTTTGATGAGAAGAGGGCATTGATGTTTTTGAAATTAGAAGACAGATTAAGGAAAAAGTGGTTGTTGAAACGATTGCGAGGTCAATAAGGTAGTTACATAGATTTTTATGTATATGTAGGTAGTTTAAAGAAAATAGATGCTTGAAGATGTTTTTATGATTTTCTTCTTGGCATGTACTTTAGGTACCCCTAGTTTTGGGTTGTTACTTTATGTAATAAGAAAACTAACATTAAGGGGAAGTTTGAAAAAGTTATGGAATGACAAAGTGCTTATTCATTGTCTTGCACTTTCTTGGGCAACTACTTATGATCATTGTTATTAATATGGAGTCTGATTTTGTGTGTAGAGTAAAATTATTAAACATTTATACCATTTTAACCTAATTTATACCACCTTTTAACCATTTTATTCTTTTTTACAGATTATTTGTACTCTAAAATAATTACTGACACAATTAAGAACTTTAAATAAACATTGTTGAATATTATTCTATATTCAAACTCACATAATTCATATTAAAATTTATGCCATTTAATAAAAAAAACAAGACTTTTATCTGAAATCACACATAACGTATATAAAGTCTTCTTATATAATTTAAAATGGCAATTACTATATAATTCTGTACCTGTACAAATTTCATTACAATGTTTAATTCTACAAGATGGGAATTCTGTAGAGTAAATGTCCCTTGTACCTTTTTGCACTCACCCTATGATGAATGTAAAAATATCAATGAAAATTTTCAATGAGAATCAGTTTAATTCTTAAACTGGCCACCAAGTTTGTGTTTGAATAAATTTTGTCCAGAAACCAGTTTGAGGCATAGAATGTAGGTGCCTCTTTAGGTCATTTCACGTAAGGTTTAGTTCTTTTTATGCGCGAATGTGAAAAACAAAACTTGATGGATAAGGCAAAATCAATCAATTTAAAATTAAGACTTTTAAAATATTAGAACTAAATTGGAAAAAGAATTTAACAAATGGATAAAAAAAAGCTATTGAACCTTAAATTCATGTCACAAGTTTACAAATCAATTTATAATTAAAAAATTTATGTGAAGACTTATTATAAGAAAAAACTTTTATTTTATTTTTTAAATACATAATTGCTATCATTTTAATTCTTGAAAAAATAAGTTATTTAATGCAAAAGTAAATTAAGTTATAAAAAAGTAAATATAGTTTTATTCTTTATAAATTAAATTCTATTTAATTTGTATATTATTCTTTTAGTTTAATAATAGTAAACTAAAAAAAATCAAATTTAGTCTTTCTATTACACGATTACATACATGCTATATTATCGCTGAATGAAATTTTCCACTAAAATTTAGACTATCTGTTTTATTATCACTAATTTAGTCCCCTTTCCCACCTTTTTTTTAGTCAGTGTTTTGTGGTAAGACTCCAAAAGTTTCAAAGTAAAAAGACATTAATTCACCCAAATATGCAATTACTTTTTTTCTGTCACACAACAAATAGCATTAAAACTGTTATTTTGTACATAAAAGGACATGAACAATAACACAAATAATACTATTTTTATTCTTAAATAATTTATTTGAGGTCAATTTTGTACAATTAATAATTAACATGATATAAATTTTTATAATTTCAGATAAGAACAAAAAATGCCATTATGATAATTTCTCCTTGTTGTTTTTCTTCAGCTATTAATAACTGTAATTTCATGGTTTTATTTTAGTTTCTTAAAATATGGTTTACTCAAGACTACTGTGTTAATATTGTTAGAAGGTCTTGATCTATTTTGGTTGTTGGCCGTCCCATGTATATCTTGGAAGATTAAAATTCTTAAAATCAATCTTCATATTTGGAACAAAGAAACTTTTGGTGATTTCAATTTTTGTGACTTGTAAACAATAAAAGGTAGCTTATATTCAATCTAATATTTCTATGTTAGGATCCTTATTCTATTTTAGAGGAAGAAAAACAAGTTATTCATAATCTAAATATTGCTTTAAACTTATAGCTTCAATTCTGGAAGGAAAAAGTTAGATTGTATTGGTTTTCATATGGGATAGAAGTACTAAGTTTTTTCATTCTCTCGTAAAAATAGATATGTTTCAAATCATATCTCTCGGCTGATGGATGGTGATATTTTTATGGATGATAAGAATCAAATTAAAAATTATATTCTTTAATTCTAGCAAGACCCGTATGTGGTTATGTTTATTAACGTGTTAGAGATGATTTTGTTACTGCCAATGATTGAGAGGTTTCTTGGTGCTTTAGCTTGTAGCTCACACTCCAATGGATGAAGAGCATGTTCAAGCCATTTTCACATCGAACACAACTTCTTCATGTTTCATGATTTGTTAGATTAAGCGCTTATTCAATATTATTGAGTTGTTGCAATTTTTCTCTAATAATATAAATTATAAATGTTTTAGTAATTTAAAATGGGACGTATAAAAGGATAAATATGAGTATAAGAACGAGTATAGGGACAAGGGCAGGGTGAGTATGTACATACTCATCTCTATTATCATCCCTGTACCCAATTTAAGAAATCGACTATTACTCATTCCCATATCCATACTCAGTCAATGTGAGAATTTTCTATCAAAATTAGAACGAGTTCAGACAATACTTACAGAAATGAGTGTATTTGACATCTTTAGGCATTATTATAGGCCCAAAACTATCCTAAGGAACCTAAGGTTGACTTTTCTCCTTTTCATAAAAAGAATATTAAATAATATGTAGATTGGGAGATGAAGGTTGAAGAACTTTATTAATGCCACCAAGTTAATAGAGAGAAAAATAACCATGGATACACTAAGTTTTCAAGGGCATGCCATGTATTGGTGGGCTTCCTAATAAGAGATAAAGGAATACATGATGATCCTCAAATTAGGTACTAGAATGAACTTAGAAATACCTTAAAAGAAAGACATGTACCATCTTACTATGATAGAGAGTTGATGGATAAGTTCCAAAAACTCCAACAAAGAAACATGAGTATAGAGGGGTATAGACAACAAATGGAATTAGTCATTATGAGTGTTTGGTTAGAGACGAACTAAGAATCACCATTGTTAGGTTACAAAGTGGCATTAACCTTGAGATTTGGGATGGATTTGAACTTTTGTATTATAATGATCTAAATGATTTAGTCCAATTTTGCCTAAGAATAAAACAACAATTGGAAAAAGGTCTACCTATAAGAAGAACTATCTTACCACCTCTAACCCTAAGAAAGATTACAAGAAGGAGGTTTATCTCTCCAAATCTACAAATATGTATGAAGGGTCACAAGAAAGGGATAGAGAAAAAGAAAAACACAAATAAAAATATAAAAATAGAAAGTCCCTTAAAGAAACTAGAGCAAAAGTTGTCCATTGCTTCATATGTCTTGGTAGGGGGCACTATGTTGTAAGCTAAGATGAAGCTCACACCTAGTAAAGAGGAAACTCTATATTTTGAGGAGGATTTCTCCCTTGTAATGGAGACTAAATTATGGTTAGAAGACTTATTGAAATATAATACTTTAAACTTAAACAATCACAAAAAGAGAACACATTCCACACGAGATGTAAAGTTTTTAAAAAAACTTGTTCCTGAATTGTAGATAGTGGCTCTTGCTATAGTTGTCATGGTTCTAGGTTGGCAGACAAGCAAGCCTTAATTGCTATACCCCATCCAAAACCTTATAAACTTCAATGGATAAAAGATGATAGCAACATAGTAGTTAATAAACAGGTATACCTATTTCTCTAGGAAGATATAAAGATGAAGTTTTATGTGTTATAATTCTTATAGAACTTGGGGATATTCTGCTTGGAAGGCTATGACAATTTGATAAACAATCTATCCATGATAACAATCTATCCATGAGGCATAATAGCAATCTATCCATGATTGTCTCACTAACAAAATAACTTTCACTCATGAGAGAAAGAAAATAGTTTTACTCCTCTCACACCCCAACAAGTGAGAGAGGACCAAATAATAATGAAAAAAGAAGCTTAAAAAGGAGAAAAGAGGCCGAAAAAAAAAGTCAAAATCTCTCTCTAACACCTAAAATAGAGGGTGGAAAGTAATTGAATTTGGTGGTTTATGTATTCTCTAAAGAAGTTGATCATAAAAATCTTTAAAACATAAAAGTAATAAATATCTTATGCTTGAACTACTTTTTTTCCTTCTTTACTATAAAGAGACATTTGTTGCCACAAGTCTAGAATTTCATTCTCTAACAATGGGGTTCAAACACATTTAAAAGATTTTAGTGATTTGCTTTCCAAGGAAGTACCTCATAGAATTCCACCTTTGAGAAGAAAATAATATCAAATAGACTTAGTTCCTAGAGCTAGCCTACTTAATAGGCCAACTTATAGGACTAACCCTCAAGAGACCAAAGATAAATAAATCAAGTTAATGACTTGATGAAGAAGGGTTGGGTTCAGAAGAGTCTCAATTTTTGTGTTGTAACCATGTTGTTGGTGACTAAGAAAGATGGGTCTCAGAGGATGTGGTTCATCAACAATATCACTATAAAATATAGGTATCTAATCTCTATGTTAGATGACAAGCTATATTAGTTACATGGAGCTAACATATTTTCTATAACTAATCTTAAGAGTTGTTACCATCAAATAAGAATTAAGGAATGAGATGAATGGAAAAATATTCTTAAGACCAAGTTTGGACTATATGAATGGTTAGTCATGCTTTTTGCCTTAACCAATGCTCCTAATATTTTTATGAGACTATTAAATCATGTGCTTAGGGACTTTGTCAGTAAGTTTGTAGTTGTTTATTTTGATGATATCTTAATCTGTAATAGGAGTCTAATTGAACACATAGGTGACTTCTACTAGTCTTAATTATTTTTAGGGAACATCACCTCTCTGCCAACTTGGATAAATGTACCTTTTGTAAGAAAAACAAACCTTTCTTGGATTCAAGGTTGGTAAAGATGATGTACATGTAAACCTTGAAAAGAAAAAGACTATCCAAGAATGGCTCATCCCAAAAGATGTAAGAGAAGTCCGAAGCTTTCATCGATTAGCTAATTTCTATAGAAGATTTGTGAAGGACTTGTCTACTCTTGCTACTCCTCTTAATGAACTTGTTAAGAAGGATGCACCTTTTATATAGGGTGAAAACAAGAAAAAACCTTTAAATATTTAAAAGATAAGTTAACCCATGCACTCATTCTGGCTCTTCCAAATTTTCTCAAGCTTTAGAGTGTAATGCATTTGGGGTAGGCACATATGTTGTGTTACTTCAAGGTAGTCATCTCATTGCGTAATTTAGTGAACAATTTCATAGACTCACCTTGAATTATCCCACCTATGATAAAGAATTTTACTCTATAATAAGAGCCCTCAAAACATAAGAGCATTACTTAGTGCTAAGACGTTTACCATACACACAGATCATGAGCCACTTAAGTATCCCTAAGGACAAGGTAAGTTAAAAAAAAAAAAAAAAGATATGCTAAGTGAGTGTTATTACAAGAAAGGAAAAATTAATGTAGTTGTTAATGTTTCATTTAGGAGACACACATTACGCATCTCTTTAGGCTCTTAAATTCTAGGATTTGATAACATAAAGGAGTTGTATGAGCATGACATAGATTTCCAAACCACTTATGCAAGTTGTCTCAAGAAAGTCAAGTGAGAGAAGTCAAGTAGGAGGTTTCATGGGTCATTTTGGAGTTCATAATACTCTTATTTTCTTGAAAAATAAATTTTATGGCCATGTATGAGAGTAAATATTCAAAGGTTCTCTCTAGATGCATTACTTGTCTTCAAGCTAAGTTTAAAGTAATGTCTCACGGACTGTACACACCTATCCTTATAACTAGCACCCCTTGGGTAGACATTAGTATGAATTTTGTGTTTGGTATTTCAAGAAACCAAAGGGGTTTTAATTCTATTTTTGTGGTAGTGGATCATTTCAGTAAAATGACTCATTTAATACCATGCCACAATGTAGATGATGCTAGCTATATCTCAGGATTGTTCTTTAAGAGGTTGTTAGATTGTATGGTCTACCAAAGACTAGAGTGTCTGATAGGGATGTTAAGTTCATAAGTCATTTTTTGTGAACTCTTTAAAAAAGACTTAGAACTTAGCTTTTGTTCTCTACTACATGTCACCCTCAAATTGATAGGCAAACTAAAGTTGTGAATAGATCCATATCCACTTTATTGAGGTTAACTTAAAGGGAAATAAGAAGTCTTGGAATCAATATCTTCCTCAAATAGAATTTTCTTGTAATCAGGTAGTTTATAAGACTACCAATATTTCTCCTTTTGAGGTTGTTTATGATTTTAACCCTATCGCTCCTCTTGATTTACTTCTAATTTTGAATACAACTATTTTATTACATAAAGAATAATGTTTAGATCTAACTTTATCAAAAAAGTATCATGAGAAGGTGCAAGGCCATATTGAAAAACAAATTAAAAAAATATGTTGAATACAACAACAAAGGGAAAGAAACTTCTTTTTGAGGAAGGAAACTAATTTTGGCCACATTTGAGAAAGGAAAGATTTCCCTCTCAGAGGCAGTCCAAACTTAGTTCAAGAGCAGATAGTCCAATCTAAGTTCTTCAAAAAAGAAATGATAATAGATATATATTAGATCTTCCACTTGAGTATGGAGTCACCTTTACTTTTAACATTTGTGATCTATCTCCTTTTGCAAAGACTGTTGATTATGAGGATGATTTAGATCTAAGGACAAATCCTTTTCAAGAAGGAGAACTTAATGTGGGACTATATATAATGCAACACACTAGGCCTTTAACAAGGTCCACAACTAAGATGATAGAAGAAGAATACATCTTAAAGAAGAAGAATCTACTACACTGGAGAGTAAAATGCTAGGATTTTTCTTCTTTTTTCTTAGTCTTGTATAAATTGTATATGTGTTCTTCCCTGTAAATTGTAGAATCTTGTGGAGGTATAAATGGGTTGAATTCAGGTGTCAATTGGGCCTCCAATTTGGACTTGAATGGATGACCAATCCATGGAGACAACAAGTGAAACTCGACCAAGCTTTGAAAGAAGAGAAGCATGGAGCATAAAGTCCCACATCACCTAGAATACACCATTTTTAGTTCAAATTGAGTGCTCCCTCTAACATTTTAAGCTCACATTGAAATGGATAAGTTTGTAAGGAGTGTTATGCCATTTATATATAGAACCCTCACTCCCATGTCACACTCACATTTACCGAAGGAGAATTGAATTACTCTTATAAAATCATTTTTCTTGTTCTTGAAGGTCACTGGAGGAGTACTTCTCCAATTTTATTCTTCAAGGAATCTTCTTTGAAAGAGGATTAAAATTAAGTTTTTTCATAACTTAGTAAGTTTAATAATTTTTAATCTCTTCTTGGAGTCTTTCACGACAAGGATGAGAGAAGGGCTCTATCAATAGTATTTTGGGGTTTCAAAGAGGGAGTATGCCTTTCACTTATCTTGGTGTGCCTATTTTTAAAGGTGCTCCTAAAGTCACGTTTCTTAGACCCATTGTGGATAAGACAAAATAGAAATTTATCTCTTGGTAAGATAAAATGTTAAGCATTATGGGAGAATTTAGTTAGTCAATTATGACTGCAAGCAATATTGGTTATCCAAATTTATAGATGACTTCTTACTCTTCTTAAAAAAATCAAAAAATACATTCCAATTATATATGGCTTGGTGATATTGCCAAACATCACTTTGTTACTCTAAATTGGAAGCTCTTTAATAAAGATTATCATTAATTTGCAATTTACAAATCTTCTTTTATTTGGCCAAGTATTAAAGATTGGTTTGATATTATTCAAGATAGTTATAAATGGATTATCAATAATGGTAGCATACGATGGTCAATTGTCACGAGACAATTGACGCCACTTACAAAGATCTCCCTTTCAACAGTGGCCTGTTGGGAATCAAACTCGTAACATTAACTTTGATATCACTTATTGGGTCAAGTGCTTACCACTAGGCCAAAAAGTTATAGTTGATAGTCAAAGTATAACCCTTTTTACTTAAAAGTGTAGCAGCTCAAACGTTATGATTTGATTGGGACTTGACTTACCTGGTCTCTACAACGAGACAATTGATGTCACCTTAACAAATAATGATATTATTAACTTGTCTATTTTGAAGTTTTATGATATATAGACTACGTTAAGAAAACTCTTCAAACTAAGTGGGTTATTGGATGGTACCTACACATAGATAGGTTAAAGTTAATGTGGATGGTGCAACTAAAGGTAATTTGTGGCATGTTGCTAGTGGTGTTATCTTCAATAGTTATAGAGATGATTATACCGGAGCTTTACAACTTACTTGGAAATTCGTGATGCTTTATATGCGAAGTTGTATGCTACCATTCTTGTTATGGAAATCTCGAGCGAAAAAAAGTTTTCAAAAGTATGGTTAGAATGTGATTCTTTCTTAATAATTCTTTTATTGTACTTTGACTTATAAAAAAATTAATGGAATAAAATGTTAAAGACTTATACTACTATTGACTTTAAAATTTCTCACCTAAAATAATAGATATGTTGATTTTATGACTAACATAGGAGTTTAAGATAAATTGAATTTCTTTTGTTTTGATTCTTTACCCACTCTAATAAACACCAAATTTATAAGAATCATTTTAATCTTTCAGAATTTAGATTTGTTAGCATTTTTGGATGAATTTTCTTTTCTTTTATTTTTTTATTTTTTATTTATAGATGTTCATATAATAACAAATGATTGTTAAAGTTCTAATATGCCAACCTCTGTTAAAGTTTCATAAAGATCTCTAATATGATTTATTAATTTTGTTACCATTTCAAATGTAATTAATGCCATTTTTTCACCAATAATGCCATTTTTGTAAAGTATCAAATTAATGCCATTTTTATAGATTCATATTTAAGTTAAAAATAGCAGCATTAATATTCGAAAAATGGAAAGGTAAATTAGAGAAGTGATTTGCTAAAAAAATAAACAAAAATATATAAATAAATAAATAAACTAACTTGGTAATCTAATATAAGAAGAATGATTGTATGTTTTGTATACCGTGTTCATATTTTTTTCACTCTTATCTTTCTCTCGTTGGTCTCCAATAGGGTGACGATGGTTGTTGAACCAGATTTTGGTTTAATTTTAGGGATTTTCTCAAACAAGAGAGCAAACATTCTACGATGCAGAAAGCTGATACAGATCAGAGTGAGACATAACATTGTTGCATGATATTCTTCCATATTCATTGTCTTGTTGGTTGATCACTGAGGCCAACATCAAAGGTAACATTGTTCCATGATATTCCATTCTCATGTTTTTCTCAACAAACACCCTCTCCAATTCAAACACAAACTCAAACTCCCCTCATTAACAAAACTCACCAAAAGCACCCATTTTTCTTCACTCGTTTCCACTTCTCTTCTAAGTTTCAACCACACAAACCTTCTCCAACTCTGCACCCTTTGCCACAAACTTTCCCAAATCAAGCAAGTCCACGCCTTTGCCGTCTTCCATGGCTTTCTTCCTCGCAGTATCTCCCTATGTGCCTCTCTCATTCTCCGATATGCCTCCTTTGGGCACCCCACCTCCTCCCATATTCTCTTCCAACACAGTGTTGCGTACTCCCGTAGTGCTTTCTTTTGGAACACCATTATCCGTGCCAATTCCATTGCTGGTGTCTTTGATGGATTTAGCAACTATAACACCATGGTTCGTGCTGGTGTTAAGCCTGATGAGTGCACCTACCCTTTTGTCCTGAAGGTGTGTTCTGATTTTGTGGAGGTTCATAAGGGTAGGGAGATTCATGGGGTTGTGTTTAAGCTTGCGTTTGATGTGGATGTCTTTGTTGGGAATACCCTTTCGGCCTTTTACGGGAATTGTGGGCTCATTGACGATGCAATGAAGGTGTTTGATGAAATGTCGGAGAGGGATAAGGTGTCTTGTAATACTATTATTGGCTTGTGTTCTCTTTATGGATTTTACAAGGAGGCGCTCAGGTTTTTTAAGGAGATGGTTGTGGCCGTGCCGTGGATTCAACCGGATTTGGTTACCATTGTGAGTGTGTTGCCAGTGTGTGCGGAAACTAAGGATGAGGTCATGGCGAGAAACGTGCATTGTTATGCATTGAAGGTTGGCTTGTTGGGCGATGTAAAGGTTGGAAATGCGTTGGTTGATGTGTACGGGAAGTGTGGGAGTGAGAAGGCTTCCAAGAAAGTTTTTGATGAAATTGATGAGAGGAATGTGGTTTCCTGGAATGCTATCATTACTAGTTTTTCTTTTAGAGGGAGGTATATGGATGCTTTGGATGGATTTAGGTTGATGATTGGTGCAGGTGTGACCCCGAACTCTGTCACCATTTCTAGTATGCTACCTGTATTAGGAGAATTAGGACTTTTCAAGTTGGGAATGGAAGTTCATGGGTTTAGTTTAAAGATGAGTATTGAGTCTGATGTTTTTATTGCTAATGCGTTGATGGATATGTACGCAAAATCAGGATCTTCAAAAATAGCATCCACTATATTCAATAAAATGGGAGGAAGAAACATTGTATCTTGGAATGTTATGATTGCCAATTTTGCTCAGAACAAGCTTGAGTTTGAAGCTGTAGAGTTAGTGAGGCAAATGCAAGCTAAGGGAGAAATCCTCAACAACGTAACCTTCACAAATGTTCTTCCAGCTTGTGCAAGACTTGGTTTCCTGAATGTTGGAAAAGAAATTCATGCCAGGATTGTTCGGGTTGGATCTGCTCTTGATTTGTTTGTTTCTAATGCTCTGACAGACATGTATTCAAAGTGTGGATGCTTAAACCTTGCTCAAAATGTCTTCAATATTTCTGTGAGGGATGAGGTTTCCTACAATATACTAATTATAGGCTATTCTCGAACAAATGACTGCTCAGAGTCTTTAAGGTTGTTTTCAGAAATGATACTCTTGGGCATGGCTCTTGATATTGTTTCTTTCATGGGTGTCATATCAGCTTGTGCAAATCTAGCTTCCGTAAGACAAGGCAAAGAGGTCCATGGTCTACTGGTGAGAAAACTTTTTCACACTCATCTTTTTGCGGCGAATTCACTCTTGGATTTGTATACCAGGTGTGGACGAATAGATCTCGCTACAAAGGTCTTTAACACTATTCAAAACAAGGATGTGGCCTCTTGGAATACTATGATTTTGGGGTATGGTATGAGGGGTGAGTTGGACACTGCAATGGACCTTTTTGAAGCAATGAAGGAAGATGGTGTTCCATATGATTCAGTTTCATTCATTGCTGTTTTGACTGTGTGTAGCCATGGGGGGCTGATTGAGAAGGGTAGACAATACTTTAAGATGATGAGTGATCTTAATATTGAACCAATGCATACACACTATGCATGCATGGTTGATCTCCTAGGTAGGGCTGGTCTAATGCAAGAAGCTGTAGACCTTATCAGAGGCCTTTCTATTGTACCAGATACTATTATATGGGGTGCACTTCTTGGAGCATGCAGGATACATGGGAACATAGAATTGGGGAACTTGGCAGCTGAACATTTGTTTAAATTAAAGCCTCAGCACTGTGGATACTATATTCTCCTTTCAAATATGTATGCAGAAGCTGAAAGATGGGAGGAGGCAAACAAGGTTAGGGAGTTGATGAGGTCAAGGGGAGCTAAGAAAAATCCTGGTTGCAGTTGGGTTCAAATTGGAGATCAGGTGCATGCATTTCTTGTTGGTGAGAAAATTGACAGCTTGGATGATGACTTCTGGGTATCAGATTGTTAATTTTATTTTGTAGAAGCCGAAGCCTGTAGTAATATCTTGAGGATTATATGGTGAATCTAGGAAATTGTTGAAGTTGCAAGACAGTTACATTGAACAATAAAAAGAGATAATATATATATATATATATGTGGAACATGTTGAGATTAATTTTAATTTTTTTTATTGTCTCGTTAACTCAAAACCGGATATGTATAATAATGAACTAATTAAGAATAATATTATAATATAATATAGTATATTTCAGTAAAATGATTAGTAGGATAAATTTAGTTTAAAAACTTTATTTATAACATGAAATTAAAATATTTGGCTGCTGCAACGAAAAAATTAATGTATTTTTTTAACTAAATTTGTCAATTTTTATGATTGATTAATTGCTTTATTTGAAGAGTTTATACCTAAAAAATGTTCACATTTTATAAGATATGAGAAATACTAATTCCAATACACTTTTAGAAAGGTATGGGTATTTCGAAACATTACATCCTCACAATGAAGTGAAAAGAGGAGTCTAAAAGTAGAATGAAAAAAAAAAAAGAGTAATGATGCTATATTATTATGTTTGTTATGTAAAAGGCTTATATATGGTCAACTTTTATTCAATAAATATACGTTAGTTTCCTTTTTCGTTCATTTTATAGTATATATTTAGTAGGTATAAAATTTGTATTACATTCTTATTCTTATTCGTGTTTGTCCTTATCAAATTATATATTAAACAATATTTTTTTTGAAATAAAAAATAAAGAAAAAATATAACATTATCATAATTCAATGTTAAAATAACACGTTTTTTTTTCTCTTACAAATAATAATAAAAAAGTTATAATTATATAAATCTTAAAATAGAATATTAATGATGTTTTAATAATTTAAAATAAAAATGTACGGATACAAGATGAATATTATATATTTATTTTTATAACCAGTTTAGAAAGTGACATATTATTCACAATATATTTATGTCATATTAATTCAAATATTCTGTATCAACATGGAAAGAAATTTAAACAATGTTTATAAATACAAATTTATTTGTCATTTTTAATTTAAATATAACTTTTTTTTTCATTTTTTTAAACTCATACAATTTTTCTTAAGTGTTATTATACAAAACTACAAATAAAAAACATTTTAATAATCAGTAAGTCATGAGTTTAATAATTTTTTTTAGATTAATTTTTTATTAACTTAGTTCTAAATTTGATGAAGTCACCCAATATCAAATCTAAGAATAATTATATGGTGCTCCTAGATATTTCAAGAGAGTTGAGATAAGAAGAAAAATATTAAAACTATTTTATTTTTTTAAGAGTACTTTTACTATTTGATTATAAAAATCAATATACAAAATAGCTTCTAACCACCATGATTCTAAAATGCAAAGTCCTCCCTTTAGAGAATATTATCGACATTAACGACTTGTTCTATCCCCTTCTTAATTACTTATGGACATGCAATGTTCTTTACAACTATGTCAATGTACTCTCATATAAATTAACAGCATGAATCTAAAATTAAACCGTCTAAAATTTTGAGTGATGTTGCTTTACTTTTAAAATACAGTTTTGGTCAATCTGCTTGTATTAAACATACTAATATTAGTATTTAAAAAATAAAAAGTTATCGGAAAATTTATTTGCAAAAGGATAAAAAAAATTAGTGAAAATTCGTATTCTTTGTCAAACGAATAACTAGGTAAAAATGAACAAAAGTAATTGTCAGTCAGTGATATCTGAATATACACAAATATTTAGGGTCATTTGATTTTTGTATTATTTTCTATTTTACTTTTAATTATATAAATATCACTTTATTTCTTTTATAATTTGTGTAAAAATAATACAAAGAGAAAAGAAAAATATTTTCAAAATACATTTTCTTAAACAACACCATTAGAAATCATTTTCCTCTTAAGCCTTGGCCTATAGTCCATTTCCTTTTCTCTTTCTTTTACTTTTTTTTTCTATCTTTTCCTTCTCTTCTTGATTCTTATTCCATATTTTTATTCTTCATTCTCTTTAATGTTCTGTATCTCTCTAAAAAATTTTATTCTGTTTCTTATAATTTTTTGGAATAAATCCTATTAGTTAAAATATAACAGCGTGTTGAGAAATTTGCTTGATTGGATTAGACTTGAATTCATACTAAGTTTGTTTTTACTCTAAAATTTTTCTCTTAAATTCTTTAGCTATAATTCAAAATGTTTTGAAATTTTTACATGTCTTGTTATCTGAAAAAAAAAATTTACAGTTTCTTTTGTTATTCTTTGAGACAAAAGCAATTATAAGGAAAATTATTTGATAGTTGATTTTGAAATTTTTAAGATGGTGTTGTTATTGATTTTAGACAAGAGTTTGTGTTTGAAATGATTAAATTGAATGATATTAATGTTATCATGCAAATGAGGTTTTTTACGTGTTAATTGGTGAATTATAGATTTGATGAAATAAGTACATTAAGAAGTGAGTTGTGATCTGATTGTGATCGGAGTGACATTAATAGGTTTAAAAAAAAAATTTGTTGTAATAGACTCTTATACCAAATTAATAAATTAATTTAAGTATAATTTATTCTCGTAAAACTAATTATAAGGTGACCATTGTCTATACTTAGTAAATTGAAATTATCTCATTATTTGTAGTTAATGTGAGACCTTAACAAATAAGCAATTTAGTTATAGTTTGGAATTAAAATTGGATTTGAGAAAAATTTGTGAAACTACTCATTTTGTATAATTTGTTTAACAAATAAAATTTCATTCAACAAATCTCGTATAAAAATTCAAGAGTATTTTCGAACTTTGATTTAAGAATTTGTGCAGCAAATCTGAACTTGAGAAATGAAATAATTTCTTATTTAAATTTATTAGACATAGTAGATCCTGCTGATATGATATTGAAATTTGTTTGAATGAGTTGTATTAATTGAAATAATTAAAAACATTTATACATATATATTATATATATGAGTATTAGGATATAATTAAATAATCCCATTAATTAAATTTAAGCTTATGTTGGAATTTAATTAGTTACGTCATATACTTAGATTTATGATTTATAATAAGAAAGACATGAAGCTATAAACAAAATATTTACTGATGGTTTACATAATCCCATATGATAAAATATATATATATATATATATATATATATAGTAGTCCTGCGCCCTCGGGTATTCTAGTCGATATATAAAATCCGGCGTCCCCTCTATTATATATATATATATATATAGTTGTTTAAGTAATGAACTTATCTTAACCTACAATACTTAAAAGAATATTCTTAATACAAATAACCAAAAATCTTTATTTGATTTTAAGACTTATGTATTATATGTTTATGTACATATAAAATAATATATATTCATTGTGATGAATATACTTATTTTAAAATACCTGATTTTTTAAATCTTACATGGATATAATATATCCATATTGATGTGTATATTTGATTAAATAAACATACATATTTTATGATATGATAAGTTAATAAGATAGGGTTACATTCTGGACAAACAGTCTCACTAATTTAATTCGTTTGAAAAGTCAAGCTTCCATCATTTTTCTAAATTTCACGATGGCTACACCATAACCAATCAAACTGCACTGACAAACCAATTTCTAACCACTCCATTATCTTATATTTAATTCTTCACCATTCAACCATTTCTTTAACACTATAAATTGAGATCATAAGCACTAACAAAACCAGCCTCAAGAAGCTATATGCAAGTCTAGTTCAAGGTTACTTTTTCTCCCTTCCTTTCCAACAATATTTTCAAACATGGTGACACCAGAAAAGAGCCTTTCAACATCTTTGAATGCTAGAATCATAGGCTCAGGCAACGAAACCATAGTTTTGTGTCATGGGTTTGGAACAGACCAGTCCATATGGCACAAGATCATTCCCCTCTTGGCTGAAAGTTACACTCTGGTTCTCTTTGATTGGCCTTTTTCTGGGGCTGTCACAGATAAGACCCTTTATGAGCATGCCAAGTACACATCTTTTGAACCTTATGCTCATGATTTAATCAGTTTCATAGATGAGATGGACCTCAAATGTATCACTTTTGTTGGACATTCCATGTCTGCTATGATTGGTTGCATTGCCTCCATTAAAAGACCTCAGCTCTTCAAGACTCTCATTCTTGTTGCTGCTTCCCCAAGGTGATGACTTCTGAAACATGTTATGAACTTGTTCTATTTTCTTAATTTCAGTTCAATGTTTTCTATTGTTAAAGACCATACTCTTGAAACATTAGTATTACCAATATGTTGGTTTGATTTAGCCTTTTTAATTTGTCTTTTAATTAGAGATTTTTTACCTTTTAATTAGTCTCTCAGATTTAAAATAAAACTTAGTTTTTGTGGTTTGAAATGTCTTTAGTTGCTTTGTCAAAATATTGTTAGGAGACTTTATTTGGGTGATAACATATTACAAGTGTTCACATGCAAATCTATTTGTATTCTAATTATTAAACATCTTATAATATATGTATATTTCTTTTTATTTTGAAGACATTTATACAGAAGACAGTTGAAGTAATTAAGTTTTTTTTTTTTTATCATAAG
>Ga0209700_102132_pt1 | contig 40616 bp, 19 predicted proteins | sample SiratroredBW_FD_187528 | JGI IMG/M metagenome (GOLD analysis project Ga0209700, IMG submission 187528) | Root nodule microbial communities of legume samples collected from California, USA - Siratro red BW (SPAdes) (version 2) | ecosystem: Host-associated > Plants > Roots > Nodule | place: USA...
AAAAAAGAAAAAAAAAAAAAAAAAAAAAAAAAAAGTGTGCGCAGACTCACGGGAACAGAACCGAGCAAATGGCTGGTGCTGCTTATGGTGTAAGATTCGTCCTCCATCGAACGGAAACTCAAAATTCTGAGTCAGAGAGACATTACAAAATGGAAATGCTTATTCCGAGCTAATGGGAAAGCCCTAGATTGCAGAACCTTTGATTATGCTACTTACCTCACTGAAATTGTTTTGGTCAATTGATTACTTTGCTGAAAGAAAACTGATGTTGGGCCCAAAAATGTCAATAGGCCCAGTAGTGCTGAGCTAAAGCCCATACTTTTCCATATGGAAAAAAAAAAATTGTCTGAGCCCGGGTTCGAACCGGGGACCTCTAGTGTGTGAGACTAGCGTGATAACCAACTACACCACCCAGACAAGTTCTGAATTACGTTAATTTTGTGAATTGTATTTTTAAGGAAGATATTATCTACTCAATACTATCTGCTCTAATGGGAAGTCGCAAAACTGGATGGTGTGACTAAGACATTATGACCGTTCAAATAAAATGGGACACATAATTTTTTTTATTTTTTTTTCAAATGCAAATATATTATATATTATTATTATCATATTAATAAAAGGAATTCATTTAAACACATTGACAATGTAAACTTTATTCCATTTCAGTTATAAATTAAGTTATTTCAAGTATTCATAATAACTTTTATTAAGTTGGCAATACATAAATGTTAAACTCGTGTAAAACGACTAACTATTGGAAACTATAGTTGACATTTGACAATACACAACAGGTTACAATTTAACACTTGCAACAATCTTTCTTCTATACAGGTTAATATACTCATTGACATCTTGCCTAATAATTCTGAGATCAGTTCATTTTATCGCTCGAAGAATAAGAAGTATGTTTTTGGATTCTATTATTTTCTTTTTCAAAATTTCCTTCTTATCCTTATATTCTAAAATTGATAAATTTAGTTGTCTAACTTTTTAAAAAATATCATTTTAATATTTTGTGTAATCACTTTTTATCTTCACAAAAGTTAATAAAAAACTAAATTCACATATTAATTAAAGTCTAGGGACTAATTAATCATTTTTCAAAGTATGTAAATTAAAACCAAGTTTGATTAAGAATGTATAGATAAAAAAATATTTAATTCGAGAAATATATTCAATGAATTGATGTAGTAATTAATGTGAAGTATTCATATAGCGGATTTGTTTTGTGTGTGTATGAAAATCTATAGTACGATAATCTTATTAACGGTTTGTATGAAATTTAAGAAAACGATTTTCTATTGATTAGTTAATAAATTAAATAAGTTGAAAAATAAAATTAAAGAATGAAATCGAAATCAGCGACGCAGTAGTTTTGGTAAAAAAAAAAAAAAATGATACTGTTAGGTATCCAAGTGTGAGTCTAAGTCCCACATTAAGTAGAAATGAGAAAGTTGAGCAACATATAAGAAAAAAGACCCACAAACCTAATACCTTAAGGTTTTGGGTTGAAGGTGGTGTCATTCCCTTGTATGTTTGACTCAGTTCTCATTATTTGATATCTTTCCGGTTTTTCCCTCGGATCCTCCCAACAAGTGGTATCAGAGCCAATCGTTTGTCCCGCTTAAGTGTTAAGACTCACAAACCTAATTCCTTAAGGTTTTGAGATGAAGGTGGTGTCAAAAAATTACATAAATTATACTAAATAAGTAAAGTTAAAATATAATTTTATGAACTTTTATTCTAAAAAAATTATAAATAAACTAAATGAGTCTTATTCAATTTTTTAACAAATTAAACTTGATTTTTTTTATACAAGTTCCTTTATTGAACGAGTATCATAAACAAATAAATTTATTTGTACTTTTACATGAAAGAGTATCAACCTCACTTATTAAAATATAATTATAAAGCTAAAATATGTTTAATATGAAAAATATCTTTAAGTTTCAATCCTTATATAAGAGAATGACTTAAAAAAAAAAAGTAATAATATTTTTTTAAACTAACAACATGTTTAAATTTGATAATAATATTGTTTAACTTTCTTCCTCTTGCTAAGTTATGACATTAATTATTATGAAATGTATAAAACTGCTTTATTATTAAAATTACTATTCGTTTTCCCATTTTTTTTTAAGTTATTCATTATTTATTATTTTTACTTTTAAGGATATATTAGCAAAATGACGATCAATACTGTGTTGCACTTTAAAAACTATATGAATAAATATTGTTCTACACAAAAGTCGCACACATTTTTATAAATATTAACTTTGGTTGCATGCACGTGGGCTTCAGTTGCTTTCAACGTCCGCTCTTTGAAAGGCATGTGATAAAATGAAATATATATATATATATATATATATATATATATATATATATGTGTGTTTTTTTTACAATATTAAGATATTTATATTATTATCATAAAATTATTAAATAATTATATTGTTAAATACTCTTATAAAATTGTATATTTGTTTGGTACTTCGATTCTGCTACGGTAAATAATTTTGGTATGACCAACATTCCTTTGTTAATTAATTATTTTTTTATTGAAAGCTTAGTCAATTACATAAACATCTCTGAATTAGTGTGCTTTTGAGTAGTAGATATGGAGATTTCTTTTATGAAATATACATATCTATTTGAAAAATGATGATTATATATATATATATAAATTATTTTATTAATTTATGTATCCATATTATTGCATTATTGTAACAAGGGTGTGAAGGGGTTGAATATTAATATATTTTTCTTTATTTTTACATAGGAAAAAGTGTTTAAAAGGTTCCGTAACACGTGGTCTGAGTCAGAAAATATGAGCTTTTCGTGAAGAAACTATGAAGAGATTTGAGGACGATGGTTTTCTTCTTCCCTTGTTTCATTAATTAACTATTTTCACTTCCACATATAGATAGCTACTGGTATATAAAGCTTACAGCTTCCATGTCTCTGTCGTTCCGCTTCAGAAAATTTACATATCCATCTATTTTAATAAGCTCGAACACATGGTTAAAGACGACATAACAGACATACGCTTTATCCAGATGAAACATGTGCTTCAGCTTATTCTAAGAGAACATCACGAGTTTTTCTTTCTTATATGATTGGTTGTTATATGTTTGTATCCTGCAGGTTTAATGAAATAGGAAAGAACGAGCCACTTTGGAAAAGAGCTGTTCCAAGAATCCTGCGACATCAAGAAAAAGAACTAGGTTCTTTTTCCTTTTTTTGATAAAAAAAAAATTATTAAAAAGAAGCACACCTCAGACTATTATATATGTAGTTATAGCATGCTAATATATTACCAATAAATTAACTAAATATTATTGTATAAACTCGATTCTTAATAACTTTAATCCAGTTACACAACTAATCTCTATTAGAAAAGTTCTCTAAAAGAATTATGTGTGATTACATACAAATATTTTTTTAATAAATATCTATTTTGACATTTTTTTTATTTTTATCTTTCTCCTCACATCACATCACATTTTCTTTAAATTCATCATTTTTTTATTTCCAAACATAAAAAACTATTTTTGGTGTATATTCACGAAATGTTTTCCAATAATTATTCATCAATTGAAAAGAGTGACTTGCCCTATTCAAACTCACCTCCTAATGTTATCTTAAATAAACTATCCTAAACCATTTGCATTGCTAAATAAACAGTGCAAGGACTTCCATTAATTAATCATTTTGCAGCAAAGTAATTAAGTCTTTGATTTGTGGATTTGTGTTGGGAATAATATTTAATTAGTCCCAACTTTATGGCCGTTAGATTAATGTCACCCAAATAAAGGTTACCAGTGCCCAATTGTTGGACAAACGGATCCAGCTATATACAATAATTAAAGGAAGAAGAGGAGCATGGTTGTAAGATGCGTTTCTTAGTACTGTTTACTTTTGAAACTCCTAGTTTTCAGTGTCTCTTCTATAAATTTACAATCATCATCGTCTTTCTAATTGGTGAGAAGCCTTTTTCAGCTTTCTTTAAATTTTCTTTCATACTTTTTCAGTTTAGTTATCTCATACAAATACTGTGACATGAAGCTGTTAAAATGGTTTGCTTTTCAGCAAATGTTAGGATATCTTATACAAAGATTCTTTTCTGAAAAACTGGAAAATATAAATAAAGCTACGTCTGAGTATTAAGAATCATTTTTTTTTTCTGTTTTGTTTCCATCATTTTCGTGGGAGAGAATGTATTTGGAAGTGGAAGCTTTGTATGTATGCAACAACTTGAGGAATATTATGCACACTCTGTCAAAAAAAAAAAAAAAACATTAAAAATTTCTTAGCGGCCTAAATTTAAGAATAATATAGGTGTTTTTTTCATGCACGATGAAATTAGGTTTAGTTATTTACATCAAATTCATATTTTAAAAACTTTAATGACCTAAATTTAAGTTAAACATTATGCAGACTAATCTATTTCTTATCATCATTGGGATTAATCTTTGTTGGTATATTACTTGACGAATTTTCATGACTTAACTAATTATTGATAAAAAATAGATATATTTTTTTATCACATGAAAGGATATGTTCTTCCAAGTGTTTATTTCAAGCTTTATTAATTTGTTCCTAGGAATCTTTGAAAAAAAATTCTAATATGTAGTGTGAGCTTTGAAACATTATTCTAGTTATTCAAAAGTAAGTTTTCTTTTTATTTTATATATGAATTTCTAAAAATATTATTATCTAATCTAACAAGTCTAGTTTATAATTTTGATGCTTTTTACATTTTTAGTTGAGTTTAAGTCAGTTTTACTTATAATTTAGTGAATAAAACTTTTATTGACTTTTTATCACGTAATATTTTATTGATTTTTTAGACTTTTATTGACGTAATAGTATTTTCTTTGTAACTATCAATATATATACATTTAGAACAATACCATACAAATAATTATTCATCTAATCATATACTTACATTACGTTTTAGCTTCTCAAAAACTCAAGAATATTTTCTCTTATAACTATTGATACGCCGTAATAATATCATTCAAGTAATCAGTTGCATTACCATTACAATACATATTCATCAATCACATATGTTAATATAACTTTATATAATAATTAAAAGTCAAACTTTATTTATTAGTACAAATAGCAAATCTCACATAAGTGTAATTTCATGATTATAAAACTTAATATAATTTTTTGATAGAAAATATTTAGAACACACTAAACGTGAAAATTTTTAGTTACAGAGTTATTATATAAATAGTATATAATAAATTGAAATTTAAGTATGAGTTAAAATCACGTTAAAATAAATAAGTTGAATAATAATATAGAAGTAAAAAAATGTCTTTATAATGTGCACACCTTTTTGCCATTTATCTACGATCCCTTCCCCATCTCTGTGTTGTGTGTGAACTGAAAGAGCATGAAACTTTTTGGTTCTTGATTGATGCTTGTCATGTCAATTAGAAGATATACAGAAGAAAAGGGTTTGTTCTTATATAAGGAATAATTGGAAAACCATTTTTATTCGCAGCTTAGGAATGGAATTTCAAAAAGATCGAGGGCAGTTGTCAACACGCTATTACTATTTATAGGTATTAATCTCCACAGCTCCATCATTCTAAAATTGTTCTTCAAGCAACTCCTATTAATTTACAAATATGTTGCTTTATAGTGAATGAATACTTCACAAGCCTACTTTCTTTTCTCCTTTCTAATACTTTTGTTCCTTTCAGACAAACTTTTTATTGACTTGAAAAGAAACACAAATTAATCATCTTAATCGTACTGACCTTTTATATATCAATGGATGTTGACTATTATCTTAGGAAACTATTAAATTACAGCTACACTTTAATTTTTTAACGAACTAAAATTGTAAGAACATATTAATGATGAGATAGGATCTAATAAAAATATAATAATCAACCTAATTTAGACCGATATATCACCATTTATCAAGATACCTAGTTTTTTACAAATATCGTATAGGAATTTCTTATATTAGAGTAATATTTTACATATATTATTGAGTATAGGTGACTTTTCACTTTAATTTAATATAAAAATTCTTCATTGACTCTTACTAAATAATATATTTATTTATTTAATTTGATGTACTTTTAGAAACTAGATGTTCAATGAAATCTTTTGACTTAATATTTATACTATACGAGAGAATATGTTAATAGTACTTCCTCGATTACTGTTTACATAAACATAAAATCATAATAATATAATTATAATTATTACTCACAACATCAAAATTGAATTTATCAATCACATTCTATTATTTTTATAGTTTTGTTTTCTTATAAATACATCACATCATATCTCACATTATTATTATTTTTTTAACAGCCAACAATAAATAAAATAAAATAAATTGATCAATTCAAGAATAGTCCAATCCTTATACAATTCAAATAAATACAGTAAAAATATATCTGTTTTAAGATCTCTATTCGAATATAACACCAATATTTCACAAACAGAATCTAAAACTTCCTAAATATGAAGAAGTACAATAAATTACCAACAGAAACAACAAATATGCAAATACCCCTATCTTAAATACTCACATCATTAAATACATATATCTATAACTATATTATCAAAAATAAGAAAATAATTTTTAGTTGAGTGACCCTTTTTTCATTTGATCAACCTCATTTTATTTTAATGACTTCATTTTGTCTAAATCAACTTAAATAAGAGAGAGTTGTCTCTATAGAATTTTCGTTCAATTTAAAAACAAATATTTAAAAAGAATATCAACGGTATTTTAACGAATTTAAAGAAGAAGAAATTGTTTATCTTTTTTTCTTAAATGAAACTTGTTTAAAACAAAAATTTATCATATTTCTCATCACTTTTTCAAAAATCCAAACCGACATTCTGCTATCAATTTTAAAATGTAATATAACTTAATTTTACCCATTAGTACCATCAAAACTACCATTTAATTACTAATTCAAAACATAATTTTTAATATCTTAATTTTACATAAAAAACAATACAATTAAAAAAAATAGAATTTCATTTAAAATCAATCAATATTCACTCAACATACATGTTCAATTTGCTCAAACCAAAATCAAACAATGGTTAAACATGGTTTAACTCTCATTAAACGAAAATTGTTTATCTTTGAAGTACCGAAAGCCCAACTAGGAAAAGGAGTTGGAAAATCCAATATCCTCAAAACCTTAAATTACACAATCTAATTATTCAATTAAATACAAATAAAGAACGAGACTCAAAAAAAAAAAAAAAAAAAAAAAAAAAAAAAATAAAAAAAAAAAAAAAAAAAAAAAAAAAAAAAAATAAAAAAAAAAAAAAAAAAACAAGACTAAAAAAAAAAAAAAAAACCAACTAGTTAAACTTGTGAAACATATAATCTTCATACATGGAACCGAAAAGAGAAAATATAAAAAGTTTTAAATAAATAAAAAACTTATCATAAAACAAATTATACAAGATAAAATTGATTTACTTAACCTAGTAATACCAAATATTCATTAGAAAACAAGATAAATAATAATTTCAAAAAACTAAAAAAAGAGAATAATATAAAAGACAATTTTAAAATTAGCATAATTTGTAAATAACTAAACAATTAATATTATAAATTAAATATAACTTGAAATTATAACATTTATTATTTTAAACCAACCTTATTAAATAAAAAAACGAGTCCTATATAAAAAAAACAACTATGTAATTATTTAAACAAATAATTTATCATTTTAATAATAGATAAACGAATATTTTAATCAATACAAATAATTAAATATATTTTTATTTTTTATTTTTTTAGGGTTATAACTTTTTATAAAGTAGTAATAAGATAGTATTAATTTTATAATTATTATAGAAATAATAATAAAAGAGATTTTTCTCAAGTTATATATATATATATATATATATATATATATATATATATATATATATATATATATATATATATATATATATATATATATATATATATATATATATATATATATGTATGCATCCATCTAATAATTGGTATTAAAGTTTCACAGTGAGTTGGAGTTTTAATGAGATAATTGTTTAAGGAGAGATAATTATAAGTCATATAATTGTCTTTGATAGACCGAATTCCAGATAAAAAAAATGATTTGATTCTTAGTAACTAATTGTTGAAGTAAAAATTATTGTAAAGTATATTAATTATCTCTTGACATAGACCATGTAAATAAAATCACGTTTGAATTGTTACTCTTTTAAGTAAACACAAAATTATAGCTTTAACTTTATAATCTAATAATAAGTATTAAATAGAACAAATATATATATATATATATATATATATAACGTTATTATAAAAGAATATTTTATTTGTTTATAATTATATAATGAAAACTTTATTGATTTTAGTGTTTGAATATCATCTTAAATATTTAATTGTTGAACTTTTATAAAAACAAGATTGAATGAATAACGTGTAGCTATCTTATTGGTATCTAATTCATGTGATAAAATAAAAATATAACTTAATTCTTTTCATTATTATAAAGTGTGTATTTTTGAGTTTGATCTTTAATTTAATTTTTAAAAGTATTGTTTTTAAGTTTTATTGCATGAATGATTTTTTTATATTTAATATATATATATATATATATATATATATATATATATATATATATATATATATTTAAATTTTAATTAATCTAAAATCTAAACAATGAATTTTAGATAACTAAACAATATTTAATTAAGAATCAGATTTGTTTAAGTATAACATACGAACATTGTAATATAAATCCTCTATGATTTATTTGAGATAATTACTCAGGTAATAAATGTCAGATAATATTACGACCATCTATTTTTAAGATAAATGTTTTTTAGAAAGTAAAACAAAAACTTGTTAATTTTATAAATATTAAAATTTGCATTTAAGTCTTAATTATAATATCTAGAGTACTCTTAACGCTAATTCTTATATATAATTTAAATCTAGCCTTAACCTTTAAAAACAGTTTAATCAGGTATATTAGATGCATTACATTTGGTTAGATAAAATATTTATTTTGTACAAAGTAAAATTAATTTATGAATAAAAAAAACATGTTACCAAAATTCCCTTATATTAGCTTAAAGAAAGAAGTTTGTTTTGGGTGTTATTTTAAGGAGGAAATTTATGCAAGGCCATGTGAAGTTGATTGGTGATGAGCAATGGCATTATTCTTCTCCCATAGATCTTCTACAGCTAGGAGCTAGCTCAGGAAAAGACCCTACAAAGAAACAGTTGACCATTTGGGAACAAAACTCTTTGGATTCAACTCACACTCTGTCTCTGTCACAGCTCTTACCCGCCAAAATGCTTCCAACAAAAGGCCATAAAGAGAAAAACTTTCATCTTCAACTCCACACTCCATGCGTGCAAGTGCAAGTGCAAATGCAAACACAACCCCTTTTTCTTTCCTTTCTCTCTCTCTAGATATATTCCAGTTTGATTCTCAACCAACAATCCACCGTTATTTAATAATATTCTCCCATTCTTCAAGAACATATCTTTCTGCAATTGTTTCTCTTCATTGCTTTCCAAGCCAAGAATCTCTCTCTCTGCCACTTCCTCATAGATTCCTCTCCCTCTTTTTCAGCCACTATTAACGATCTCTAATCAACCTTCTTTTCCATCTTCTCTCCTCTCCTCTCTCTCTCCACCTCCTTCTCCTCTCTTTCTCATTTTCATCTTTCCTCCTTCCTTTTCCTCTTCTTCTTCTTCTCACCCAATCACAAAAGTCTATACATACCCATGGCTCCTCCCTCAGATATCAACCATCTTTCTCACCCTTGCATATACGGTATTTTCTTTTTCTTCTTCTTCTTCTTATTCCTTCTGCTGAAAGAACAGAACAAAAACCTAGAGCTTCCTCTGCTGAATTGCTGTTTCATCATCATCGCTGGGAAGACAGAATAGATTTTGCAAACTTCAGAATAACCACGTGAAACTATTTTTTGAAATTCTAAGTCTTTTCTTGGTTGTTGTTGATTTTACTAGATGGGTATGGATGGTTGTAATTGTTCTTAAAAAAAAATCATTTTTTTTTACTTTCATATGAGTCCCGAAGTTATGTAAAGTGTGTAATAAGATATAATGGAGTCGATGGACCAAGTTCGATTTGTACTGTAATTTAGTGATTCTAAATTCTGACTGATTTTTTTTTTGTTGCAATTTTGGTGGGAAGCAGGGGACTTAGTTTCTTCGTACTCAGAGAGAAAGTCTGGTTTTATGAAATGGTTTGGCAAGATTTTCAAAATTGGGTCCAATAGAGGAAGGGGTGGCGGTCGTCATCTACAGCAACCTGAAGAGGAAAACATGGCTTGGCGAGCTCCAGCTAGATCAATGGTAAACAAAAAGCATTTTCTGTTTTGTTCAATTCGTGACACTGTTCTTTTTCAAGAATATCAATTGTTGTTACTTGTCTGTTCTTGTCACTCATACAAGTACGATTATTGCTTTGCTCAAAATTAAATAAAGGAAATAAAAAGTTCCTGGCAATATGCTTCTTCTCGGCCGAATCAAGATGATTTAGATTCTTGTTTTGAGATAGGACTACTTCTTAACTGATTTTAGTAATTTAGTAAATAGAAGGATTGATTTTTAACTTTCCAATTGAGAATGGTTTCACCCAAAAATATTCATAACTCAATTGTTTCATCTTAGTCCTGATTTGTAAAATGACATTCATTCCTTTTTGGTGCAAAACAGTAATGATGTGGAAAATAACTAAAATGATTGACTTTTTTGCAAAGTCAGGAACCAAAGTGATAATTTTGTAAAGTCAAGACCTGCAACTTTTTACATCATGATTGAGTTAGAGTGAAAACCCATTTAGTTCTTAAAATTGTAAAGGTAAAAAGTTGCTTTCTTTTAAGGTTTTGGTTAAGCAATGCTGACTTCCATCTTATTTGTGCAAACATGAGTTGTTCTGCATCATATAGAGATGAGTAATGCAACATTGTTTTTAACTATTCTTCTGAAGCGTGCTTCTTATGTCTAGGTTTTCTGCTTCTACTACTGTGTAGAATCTCTTTCCTTTACATTATCCATGTTGTACTAAAATTACCTCCTCACTGAAAAAAATATGTTCGGACAGGAAACTTCATACTTTCAAGGACATTAAAATACATTAATTTTCATCTTAAATTATTTTATTTTTAAATATTTCAGTTAAATAAGTCAATTTAAAATTAAATTTTAATTTTCTCATTTTATTAGAATATAGTTATTATATTAACAAATTTATTTTAATATTAAATAATATTTAATAATTTAAAGTATTGTTTAATGATGTTTTCCATCGATGTCAATGGACACTATTTTTCAACAAAAAGGTATTTCCGCAAGAAAAACTTGCTTGACAAATAACTATAATTTTTATCAACTAAAACCAGACTCTACTTCAGCAAAAAAACAACTTTATGTTCGTGATGTTCGGAGTGAATCCCAAATTGACAATATCTTCACCAATGCTCATGAGAAAAGTAAAGAAAGGAGAGCATTTTAAAAAAGACATAAATGTAAATAAATAAAAAATTTCAAATATTTTCTAAATAACATTTAAAATTGTGTAGTATTAAATAATAAAAATTTTCATAATTCTTTTTATAGAAGTAATTTATCTTCTCAAGGCCTTTTACAATGTCTAAGAGGAGGGTTCATAACTGGATATGCAATGAGTTTTTTTTGTTCTTTAGATAAACATTTGTTGAATAGTGAGATAATGGAAGAAGTATTGAACAATATTGTTGATGTTATTAGGATGACCGTGCTAGATCTCGGAAAGAGAAAGAAGAGTTGGACCATGCAATTGCACTTTCTTTAGGCGAAAATTTCAAAAGACCAACGGGTAGGTGCTGAAATTTAAAAAATGCACTTTCTTTCTAGCTATTGTGATCTAATTAAACTTGTTTTTTTGTTTGGTCACAAGGGTATAGATGGCGAACAGGAGCAAGAATTGATGAAGATTATGCAAAGGCTCTTCAGGATCGCATGTTCTCATCTGCTCATCCTCCATATGCCCCTGTTCCCGCTTATCCCCATGGATATGGGTAATTTTCTCTCTCTCCTAAACATTCTAACTCATAAATGTTGTCAAGGGTTTCCAAAAATAGCATGATTGTAGATTTTTTTTTGTATTGGATTCCCCTAGTCAAAATTGCTTAATATCTCTCTATCAGTGTGTGTTGTTTAGCATAAATTTGAACAAAATTTCAGAAAAAGTTTTGATTTCGCTATGGACTTACCCTACATTATGTAATTAATTTTGATTTCATTATTGTGATGCTAACACACTACGAATTTATTGACAACTGATAATGTGCAGTATGGCACCGCATAGCAGAATATGTGGAGGGTGCAACCAAGAGATCTATGGCGATTGTTTGGGAGTTGGTCATAGTTATTTTCATCCAGACTGCTTTCGGTGTCACTCTTGTCATTACCCCATTACTGAGCGTGAGGTAGTTTGATCCTCTTGAGATTAAGAGGAATCTAATATAATCGATGCATATATTATATTATAGTACTTATCTTCAATATTTTTTCCCACATCAAATTCATGTTATTTACTCTTTCATGCCTGTGAAAGTATTGATTTTAACTCTTCTTTTTATTTGTATCTTACTTCCTTTTTTTCTGTTGATCCAAGTTTTCTTTGTCAGGGAAGCATCCATATCACAAGTCCTGTTTTAAAGAATTGACCCACCCTAGATGCGAAGTTTGCTATCAATTTGTAAGATTAGACTGCCCCTGTCTTTGCTTTTACCCCATTGTTCTGCTTTTTAACTCCTAGTTTTCTTCAAAAAGCTCATTAAATTTCAGCGAATTTCATATACTTTGTAAGGGATGGTTACACTAGTTAGTTTATAATGATGGGACCAATTAAATAGTCCAATTCGTCTCTTTTTCTGGTGATGAAATTAGTTCAATTAGTCTACTTGTGACATTTGAAATAATTTTAAATTACAGCATCATTAATATCGCCATATCCTATTCATTATGAATATTGAGAAGATTGTAGAAATTCTGTTATGGAATAAGGCTTTTGTTGTTGTTGTTGGGGAAATTCTGTTTTACTTTTTTTTTTTCACATTAACTAATCATATGACATGTCATAAATTCTTTCTATTAATAAATTTGATTATTTATCACAAGACTAGCCTCTGTGTCTCTGTTACTATTGATTTCTACTCTTCAGGGTTAATGAAAAGCAATATTAATAATTGTGGTATTTTATTTCACTTTCAGATACCAATAAATGCTGCTGGTTTGATTGAGTATAGGTGCCACCCCTATTGGAACCAAAAGTATTGCCCATCTCACGAATATGATAATACACCTCGGTGCTGTAGTTGTGAAAGATTAGAGGTACGAACACATATAGTTATAACTTTTTTCAAAACATGGAAATAAATTTTTTGGATATGCTTCTCCCTTTTCTGATCTTTTATTTTCTTTTGAATTATCTTCTTGAAGTCTCGGAATGAAAGATACTGTAGATTAGAAGATGGAAGGATTTTATGCTTTGAGTGCATGGAATCTGCTATAATTGACACTGGTGAATGTCAGCCTCTTTATCATGCTATCAGAGACTATTACGAAGGAATGAATATGAAAATAGATCAACAAATCCCAATGCTTCTTGTTGAGAGACAAGCACTTAATGATGCCATTGTTGGAGAGAAGAATGTAATGAACCATCCACTCTTTCATTTTTCAGCTTTAGAATTTATTCAATTCCTCTAAACTCTTTATTGGCTTTTACCAGGGTTTCCATCACCTACCAGAAACTAGGGGCTTATGCCTTTCAGAAGAGCAAACTGTCACAAGCGTATGCTATTTACTTCTTTTTTTTGCTTGTTTAAACGAAGCCTTCATGAACCAACTTATAAATTATCTGTCAGGCATTTCAATTAATTTATGATATATTGTGTTGTTTCAGGTGCAAAGACGGCCAAGAATTGCAGGTCGTAGATTAATAGGGATGAGATCTCAACCTCAAAAGCTGACTAGAAGATGTGAAGTTACAGCTATTCTTGTTCTGTATGGCCTTCCAAGGTAAGTAGCGTTTAAATACTATGGAGTCCTTATAAATATAATACACTACTAAGCTCCTCAAGGGTCAAAAATAGACAATGTGAATGCGATAGGATGGGCCTAAAGAGACCCAAAAAGAAGAAAAATAAAGTGGCTTAAAGATTTTATAGGATTGTCTTAAAATATAATAATAATAATATTTATAATATTGTTTAATTTATATTTTAATTTCCTAAATTAGATAATGACATTTGTAGGGTCATTATTTATAGTTAGTATCTTTAACACATACATAAAAGTGTATTCCTTGTTATCTATCAATCTTCAATGAAGAACATCAATGTTTATGTACATCTTATTTATAGCTTTAATGGTAGTCTTTAGGTATTTTACAGTAGCTTATCTTAGCTTCTTATTACAATGCTACTTTGTGCTAGTAATAATGTTGATCCAAACTTTATAATAAATTTCATTAGTTTTTATACTGGATGCAGGTTACTCACAGGTGCTATACTTGCTCATGAGTTGATGCATGCTTGGTTACGCCTCAAAGGTGATAATGCTATTCTTATCTTTGTATTCAACTGCACAGTATTGCCTGATTTCTTATCTTACTTTGCCTTGAACTAATTAAGCAGGTTACCATAACCTTAGTCCTGAAGTAGAGGAAGGTATTTGTCAGGTTCTGTCTTACATGTGGCTTGAGACAGAGGTGATGCCATATGCTAGAACCATGCCATCAACATCGTCAGCTTCTTCCTCCCACTCATCAAAGAAAGGTGCAAAATCTCACGTTGAACATAAATTGGGTGAGTTTTTCAGGAACCAGATTGCCAATGATTCTTCCCCAGCTTATGGTGGTGGCTTTAGAGCGGCTAATGCAGCTGTGAATAAATATGGTTTACGTTGCACTCTGGAACATATTCGTTTGACTGGTAATTTCCCACTGTGATAAGAACCCGTTCTCATAGGAGTTTGGAACTAGAGTTTGATGTTGTAATATTGGTTCAAATATGAGAGACAAGGTTGGACATCATTCCTCCTGTTATTTCATACCCCCAGGGGGAATGTGGTGTCCCTATGTAAGGATATCCATGTCCAAGCTTAATAATATTATGCATGCCTTGTTTTAATTTATTTGTTATTATTTGATGATTTTTACTAGCAAAACGGATAGTAACAACTACAGATGTCTTTTACAGAAATATATACAGTCTCTAAAAAATAATTATATTAATATGAAAAACTCTCAACAAGTTAAATCTTAACTTAGAATATGTATAATATTTATAAATATAAAATGTAAAAAGCGGGTTCAAATACATCTTTCATATTTAAAAATAAAAATCAATAAGATTAAATCAATTCATATAGGAAATTAAGATTTGTGTTAATGAAAACAGTGTCTACTACATAACTTGGTTAAACTTTAAATCCAACAGCGTAATCCATCTTTTTATAGGAAAAAATGAATTTTGACATAATGTATTCTCTAACTAAAATGAAAGTAAATTTTTTTCTATACTCATATGTCATTGCTTAGATAGCAATACTTAAATAATATGCTAGAATGCAAATTGAGCACTAATCCAAAATTCAGATAAATATAATTAAGGGAATACCATATTGCATAATCCTATTTGATTAAGCAGAAACCAGAGTAAGTCATGAGGACCATCATGATGGGTCTTATCATGCCACTCTCTCCACCCCGTCACTGTTACAACCATCAATTTCCATAGCTTTCCTATGCACAGTCTTATAAGTATACCTCTTTGCGAAGAATAGAAAGAGACACAAATTTAAAGCATTTATGATGGCCAAGAGCCAATAAAACCTATCTAGATGGCTTGAATTTATGTCCTTTGCAATCCAACTTTTGCCATTCTTCCCCGTGACATGGTCCACAATCATTATCAGAAAGCTGCTTAAGAAGTATCCTGCTCCAATCACACTAAGATACAAAGCCATTCCTAAGCTTCTCATTGAGTCAGGAACTTGATCATAGAAGTACTCTTGCAAACCAACTATACAAAATGAATTTCCAACGCCAAGGATTAAGTATTGGGGTATCAACCACCAAACGCTCATAGAATTGTGGTCAGTTTCCCATACTGTGAGGGCCTCATGTGTAGCCATTCTTAGTCTCTTTGCTTCTACTAAGGCAGCAACAACCATGAGTATCACAAATAGTGTCATGCCAATGCTGACCCTCCTAAGGATGCTGATGCCTCTTTCATTACCAGTGACTTTCCTCAGAATTGGAACAATAATCCTATCATATATTGGGACAGTTATTAAGGTACCAACCGCTGAAACAGATGACATGGAAGCTGCTGGGATTTTGAAGCTGTCACTTATCTTCAAGTTCATAGCAGCTGCTTGTTTCACAAAGAGTGTTGTGCCTTGAGCCACGGATACTCCAACTGTTAATGAAGTTAGCCATATGGGAACTAAATTTATAACAAGTTTTGCTTCCTCCACTCTTGTCACTGTTACTAATCTCCATGGATTGTTCTTCTCCTCAACATGTTCCTCTTCAATTATTGCAGCCTTGTCAAGAAAACTATTCATTGAATGAATTTAATAGGCATATATTGTTAGTGTAAAAGTTTTTATGCTATAATCTAACCAGAAATATTGTTTAATTGGATTAATTTTTAAGATTATTATTATAAAAATCAATAAAATTGTCGTATATGAGAATTTGTGATTGGATTACAGTGTACATGCATTTACACAATCTACTACACTAAATACTAACAATGAAAAATATTAATGATTAATCTGACAAGGTCTTTGTGTGATAAATACCTGAGTGTGCTAGTGTGTCTCAGAAGCCTTCCTTTGGACCTCTCTGAATCCGGGACCTCATACAAAAAAGCAGGATTTGAAGGACAAGACAAATTTCTTTTCCTTACTGCTGCAATTAAGACTTGTAAAATTGGTGATAACGGGTTTCCTTCTGTCCTTCTGTACCTGTAAAATGGTTTTCCCACACAGAAAACTATGATAGTGAGAGCCATAAGAATAGTTATGATGAGATAAGCAACTCCCCAGCTGACAAAGTCTTCAACATAAACAACCACTGTTGCACCAAGCATCATTGCAGCACACAGTACAAAGGTCCACCAGTTGAAGAAAGACATCTTCTTCTTCCTTTCTTCCAAGTGATTATCATCAAATTGGTCAGCTCCAAAGCTTTGCAAGCATGGTTTGTATCCTCCTGTAGCCAAGGAGACACAGTAAAGGGAAAGGAAGAAAATCACTTCATGAACCTTCCTTGGCTGTTGGCATATCCTAGTACCGCAAGGCTTTATACTTGGGATGAATTGAGACATGGTCAACAGGCTTAATCCCTGGTTGACACACCAAGAAATTAGCTCTATTTTTTATGACAACGCAACAGTGTACCAGACCATCAGTGCTTGTAGTGATATATAATTATATAAACAAATTTGAGAAAAAGAAAAACAATTGCAGCACATGTCAAATTCATCGAACAATGAATGAGGTGTAAAAGTATAAGTTACGAAGTATAATGAGATATGTTGTTCACATTGATTAGGGGGAAAAGTAGATTTACCATTAGGTATACAAAGGAGGAAATCAGGACCATATAAAATCGACCAGTGTAGGCATCAGCAACAAATCCTCCAACCAGAGGCATTAGGGTTGTCGTTCCTGACCAGTAGTTTACATTCTTGGCTGCTGTTTTGAGCTCTTCATGCATTACTTTAGTCAGGTACGAGATAAGATTAGTGGATATTCCAAAGTAGCATATTCTTTCAATAAATTCAATTGCTGTTCCAAATTGCAACAGAGTCACCAAGTTATGTTGTGATCATATAAGTCAAACACAAATATTGAACACTTTTTTGGTAACTTCTTTTCGACTACTAAGAAAAAATAAAAGGAGAAGAAAGTTCTCCTAAAATTGTATTTTCTCTAGTCTGTACACGAATATCAATTGGCTGTTACAGTAACAGTGTATGCTAACACTCTTTCTAGGACATGCCACTTGTTTTTCACTAGCTTGAATACATTTTCTTAGTTCATGATGAAAATAAAGCTCTAAAATCAGCTATAAAGCAGTGTTGAAATGACTACACAAAACTAAGCTCATGTGAACAAGCATCTTACTGAGGACAAAGAGCGAGGCTTTCCATACACCAGTGGAAGCACGGAGAGGTACTCTGCCTTTATAGTCCACAGATGCATCATGCACCCGTTTCTCTTCACTTTTCGCAGTTCCACCTCCCTCTGTCTTCTCCATTTCTTGCTCCATCTTTTCAAATGGAAAGTGCAAAGTAAAAGGGTCCTGACAGAGATGGAATGTTACATGGACGAAGGTAGAAGGTAACACGTATGGTTGGTTGTCTCATCAGTTAGTGCATTTAAATTCATGCAGTAAAATGAATTGCTATTTAGCAGGTTCTCGTAAAGGTTGGTGCCTAATCATCCTAAACTCAATCAATTTATCAAAATTTTCAATTTCATCACCACGCAAGTAAAGAATACAAAACAAATTCCCAGAATTGTGAAATGCGTAATGTTTTTGGCTTCAAAAAACAATAATGTATCAGATATGCTGTGTCTAATCTTGAAAAGAAGCACATGTACTGCATGGAGCGAGTCAATGCGATTGTGATGTTCTATGTGAATTGGTATCACTCACTTCCTTTTCTTATGGCAGCAAAACAAGGGATTAGTTACTTACTTCAATAATAATTTAACTTATATTTAGATGACATAAAACTAAATCCACATAAACTGAGTCCACACTAATTTTAAATTACAGCATCATTAATGTGGCTATATCCTATTCATTCTGAATATTAAGATTGTGGAAATTCTATTATGGAATCAAGATACTATTGGGGAAATTTTGTTTTACTTTTTCTTACATTAATTAATCATATGACATGTCATAAGTTATTTCCATTAATAAATTTGTTTATTTATCAGAAGGCTAGCCTAGTAAAAATATCATCTCCTCTGTGTCTGTTACTATTGAGTTGTAATCTTCATGGTTAATGGAAAGCAATATTAATTGTGGTATTTGATTTCACTTTAAGATACCAACATATGCTGCTGGTTTGATTGAGGATAGTTGCCACCCCTATAGGTCACAAGGTTATGTTATGTTATTTATTTTGTTTAACTAAGCCCTGAACAAACATAAAACTATCTGTCAGTATTACAATTAATTTGGTCTTAATTAAGTTTTAATTCCAATTTTTAATTGAAACCTTATATTTTGATTGTAATGCTCAAATAAAAAATTTTACTTATTTTTCAATTGAATTCCTCATGTTTGATTTTGTCATTAACTTAACTAAATTAACATGATTGTTATTTTATATTATCATTGTTTATATGTCTTTATATGAAAAATTAGGAAAAAGAGTAATTAAATTACTGTAAACTTCATTTTAATAAGAATGAAAAATACTTAAATTAACTTTTCATAAATTAAAATGAATTTATATGTAAACAAACTTTTAAAAACTCACTTATTCAGTTTTTTTTTTTCAATTTTTTTAATTTTTATTAATTTATTTTTTACTAAAAAATCTAAAGAAACTCGTTAGAAGATCTCTTTAACCAAATTATACTATATATCTTTCAATTTTAATAAAACATTAATAATATTAAATCAATTCATACAAGAAATTAGGATTTCTGTAGTGAAAACAGTGTCTACTATATAACCTGGTTAAACTTTAAATCTAACAGTGTAATCTGTATTTTCTAACTAAAATGAAAGCAAAAGTTTTTCTATACTCGTGTCATTGCTTAGATAGCTATACTTAAATAACAAGCTAGAATGCAAATTGTGCACTAATACAAAATTCAGAAAAATATTAAGGGAATAATACCATATTACATAATCCTGTTTGATTAAGCAGAAAATATATCCATGAGGAACATCTCGGTGGGTGATCATGCCACTATCTCCACCCCATCACTGTTACAACCATCAATTTCCAAAGCTTTCCTATGCACTGTCTTATAAGTATACCTCTTTGCCAAGAACACAAAGACACACAAATTTAAAGCATTTATGATGGCCAACAGCCAATAAAACTTATCTAAACGGCTTGAATTTATGTCCTTTGCAATCCAACTTTTGCCATTCTTCCCCGTGACATGGTCCACAATTATTATCAGAAAGCTGCTTAAGAAGGATCCTACTCCTAGCACACTAAGATATAAAGCTATTCCCAAGCCTCTCATTGAGTCAGGAACTTGATCATAGAAATACTCTTGCAAACCAACTAATGAAAGTGCGTCTCCTGCAATTCCAAGGATCATGTATTGGGGTATCAACCACAACACACTCATAGTCTCATGTTTTGTTCCAACCATTCTTAGTCTCTTTGTTTCCACCAAGGCAGCAACAACCATGTCTATGGTTAACAATATTAAGCCTATGCCAATCCTCCTAAGAATGCTGATGCCTCTTTCGTTACCTGTGAGTTTCCTCAGAATTGGAACAATAATCTTATCATATGCTGTGACAGATATCACAGTGCAAATAGCGTTAACCGACACCATGGAAGCTGGTGGTATTTTGAAATTGTGGCCTATATTTAAGTTCATAGCAGCTGCTTGTTTCACAAACAATGTCTGGCTTTGCGCTATGCATACACCAATTAATAATGAAGTTAGCCATACGGGAATAACATTCAGAAGAAGCTTTGTCTCCTCCACTCTTGTCACTGTGGCTAATCTCCATGGATTGTATTTCTCCTCCGTATACCCCTCTTCAACTATTGCAGCTTTGTCAAGAAACCTATTCATTCATTGAATTCATTAGTATTAATATTAGTTAGCATTAATAGGTGCAACAAACTTTCTAATCTATTTTGAAGTCTGAAATACAAACTTTTATATTACAATATATAAATACTCTCTACTCTATATGTCTAACAAGGTGCATGTTTGATGCATACCTAAGTCTGGTAGTATGGCTTAAAAGCCTTCCTTGGGATTTGTCTGACTTTGGGATTTCATGCAATAAAGCAGGATTTAGAGGACAAATCAAATTCCTTTTCCTTAGGGCTGCAATTAGAACCTGTAGAATTCTCATGAAAGGGTTTTCTTCTGGCCTCCTATACCTATAAAAAGGCATCCCCACATAGAAAGCAATGATAGCCAGAGCCATACAAATAGTGAGAATGAGATAAGCAACACCCCAGCTAACAAAGTCCTCAACATAAACAACCACTGTTGCCCCAATCACCAGTGCAGAGCACAGTGTAAAACACCACCAGTTGAAGAAAGACATCTTCTTCTTTCGTTCTTCAAGGTCATCATCGTCAAATTGATCAGCACCAAAGCTTTGTAAGCACGGTCTGAATCCTCCAACACCCAAGGCGGTGCAGTAAAGGCCAAGGAAGAAAACCACCTCATGAACCTTCCTTGGTCGCTCACATATCTCCTTGTTGCATGGTTTTAGAATTGGAATGAATTGAGACATTGTCAGCAGGCTTAATCCCTGGCTTGACACAACAACTAATGAGTTACGTAACAAAGAACTCGTTCGTTGCATGCAATATTATATGCAGCACATTGATTAAAAAAAAAAATATATACCTTGAGGTATATGAAAGAAGAAAAGAGAATCATATGGAATCGGCCTGTGTAGGCATCAGCAACAAATCCCTCTATTAGAGGCATCAAAGTCGTTGCTCCAAACCAGTAGTTTACGTTGTTGGTCGCTGTTTTGAGGTCTTCATGCATCACTCTGGTCAAGTACATGATAAGATTGCAGAATAACCCAAAGTAGCATATCCTTTCACTAAATTCAATTGCTGCACCAAATTCAAATAGAATCAATCATAAACCGGCTCATTAAAACCATTATGTCTAGACTCTCCAACTCGTCCACGAATTACAAGTTTGAGTTAGATTAGTCCATATTAAAAAATCTCATATCTTGTCACTCACAAAATCTCCGATAATTGCAACTTCCAGGACTAAAAGAAAAACTCAATTGGCAAGACTAATTTATTCGGTGAAAAATCGTAGACTCTAAATTTTACGAAGGTGAAATTTCTATCATAACCTGAAATAAGATGATGAAAAATATATAGACGTAATGGTGAAGTAAATATCTTACTGAGGAGAAAAAGAGAAGCTTTCCATACACCGGTGGAAGCACGGAGAGGAACTCTATTCTTATAATCCACAGATGAATCATGCACCCATTTCTCTTCTTCACTTTTACCTCTCTTTCTCTTCTCAATCTCCGGCTCCATTAACTTTGTTTTTAAATCAAAGAAAATTCGTTTAGAGGCTTCTGCACTGGTCTGAAAAATTTATTTCTGTCAATTTTATTAAGCGTATATTAAAACATAACATTTCAAATTGTGGTTTGAACACTAGTCCACACACACACACAAAATTATATATGTTGGAGTAACTTTTGATTTCAACCAGCGGCCTTATGAACGTACACTTGAGCTTTAAATATTGCATGTGGCTTTGTAAATTGTAAGGGGTCGGAAGAGTAAGCAAGTAGCACTGGAGTAGTGTAATTATTCTTACAGTTCAATTCCATATATAGCGACTTTTGCACTGTTGAATTAAGTGGTGTGATTTATAAGAAATCTCCTATTTTCTCATTTCAAATTGAAATAAAATCATTTTAATATATGTAAAACACATCTGTTAATCTTCACCATTTAGGATCTAATACTAAAACAAAACACTCAAATAAGAAATTAGATATCTTATATGTAGAGTTAACTTTTTACAAATAATTCCTTTATGCTCAAAATTTATTTTAAAACTACAAAGTCACGATTAAGGAACATGTTGTATTAGTAATGTACATTCTTATAATATGAAATTGCATATTTATCTCCTATATATTCAGTTCTCTAATTTGAAATTATAGCTTTAATTTCAACCGTATCTCTTGTGTATAGTTAGTGTACATAATTGGCATAGTTAATTCTTATGCAATTGATTAAGAGAATATGTTGTGTATGATAGTTAGATCATCAACGTAGATCAAGACAATAAAATCTGTGCTATTTTTTGTTTCTGTCATGGTTGAAAACAACGAAAATAGGAAGAAGTAACCTTCTCTTATGGTACTATGAAATTGCTTTCGTTATCCAAGGAGGTGATTCTAACTCGAGTGGAATTAGAACACGTCCAAAGAAGGTGGTTTGCACAAATTGTGGTGGGAAAGCTACTACTCCTTCTCCTTTTAATAATACTCAATTTTTTCCTCTACTTCCTTAGGAAACAATAATTTCAACTTCTTCTTCTTAAGCGAAACATTTAGGGTTTTCTTACTCGTACTGATAGAGAGTATTGGGAGAATTAACAACATATTCCTATAACTTGAAATAATCGATTTATCTCCTACATACAATATCTCTTGTATATAAATAGTATACATATATAGTTAACAATTAATTCTTACATAAAGAAAATATTTTATACAGAATCCTTAAAATGTTGATAGAGTTTATTGCATATAACTTTATGTTATAAATTGAAATTTATAAAATTTGTAATATATATGCTTATTAAACTAGCTTTGTATGTCCATTATGCCGTATACGTGATATATATGCAGATAGTTTTGTAAGTTCATTGTTAAAGGAAGATTATTATTTTTTTATTGAAGAGAAGAATACATAATATAATTTCGTTAAACTTTTAGTGAAGTTATTTTTTCTTTTATTATATTAAAAAGAAATTTGATAGAATGTATTTTCTCACTGAAATGAAAAAAAAAAAAAAAAAAAAAAAACTAAGAGTAATCTGTAAACTTGGAACAATCCGAATTTGAGTAAATATAAGGGCAACAACATATTACATAGTATTCGAATATGAAGAAAATATAAAAAAGGTACACCTCAGTCGCTTACATATGCATCATGGCAGTGTCTCCTCTCCATCACCATTAGAAGCATCAATTTCCGTAGCCTTGCTGTGTACAGTCTTATAAGTGTACCTCTTTGCAAATAATACGAAGAGAAACAAATTTAAAACATTTAGTCCAGCCAGCAACCAGTAAAACTTATCTAGACGGCTTGAATTTATATCCTTTGCAATCCAACTTTTGCCATTTTTCCCCGTCACATGGTCCACAATTGTTATTATAAAGCTACTCAAGAAAAATCCTACTCCAATTCCGCTAAGATACAAAGCGATGCCTACGCTTCTCATTGAGTCAGGAACTTGGTCATAGAAATACTCCTGAAAACCCGTCAGATAAAATGAATTTCCAATACCAAGGATAAAGTATTGGGGTATCATCCACATCACACTCATGCTCTCATGCTTAGTTCCCCCTTCTCTTAGGACTTCCTCTCCAACCATTCTTAGTCTCTTTGTTTCTACGAAGGCAGCAACAATCATATCTATGGTTAACAATGTTAAGCCTATGCCAATCCTCCTAAGGATGCTGATGCCTCTTTCATCACCAGTCACTTTCCTTAGAATTGGAACAATGATTCTATCATATATTGGGACAGATACTATTGTGCCAAAGGCTGTAAGGGATAACATGGATGCTGGTGGGACTTTGAAGTTATTACTTATCTTTAAGTTCATAGTGGCTGCTTGTTTGACATAGAGTGTTGAGCCATATGCTATACATGCTCCAATTACTAATGAAGTTAGCCATACGGGAATAACATTCAGAATAAGCTTTGTCTCCTCCACTCTTGTCACTGTTGCTAATCTCCATGAATTGTCTTTCTCCTCCGTATATTCCTCTTCAACTATAGCAGCCTTGTCAAGACACCTATTCATTCATGGAATTGAATAGAATTAATTCTACTGAATTTTAGTAGAAGGTTCAACTATAATCTATTGTCAATTACAAAAACTTACTACCACACTAGTAACTTTATTGACTTTATCATTGAGAATGATACATATGCTCAATTATATCTAACATGGTAATGTACCTGAGCCTGTTTGTGTGACTAAGAAGCCTTCCTTGGGAATTCTGTGACTCTGGGACTTCAAACAATAAAGCGGGATTTGAAGGACAAGACAGATTCCTTTTCCTTATGGCTGCAATTAGGACTTGTATAATTGGCATGAAAGGGTTTTCTTTTGGCCTCGTTTTGTACCTGTAGAAAGGCATCCCCATATAAAAAGCAATGACAGTGAGCGCCGTTAAAATAGTGACAGCGAGAAAAGCAACTCCCCAGCCGACAAAGTCCTGAACATAAACAACCACTGTTGTCCCAAGCAGCAATGCAAAGCTCTGTGCAAAGGACCACCAGTTGAAGAAAGACATCTTCTTCTGTCGTTCTTCAAGGTAGTCATCATCAAATTGATCAGCCCCAAAGCTTTGTAAGCACGGTCTGAATCCTCCAGTACCTAAGGCCATACTGTATAGGGCAAGGTAGAAAACCACTTCATGAACCTTACTTGGTTGGTCATATATCTCATTGTTGAATGGTTTTAGGCTTGGGATGAATTGAGACATGGTCATCATGATTAATCCCTGGCTTTACAGAACAGGTAATGAGGTTTATTTTCCATGGCAACAATGTGTTCAGCGCATAGCTATAATATATGTAATTTATAAAGAAATTGAAGTTTGTATGCAGCCTGAGATACGTGAAATTGATCAAAGACAGGATATGGAGTGTAAAATTATGGGTTACTAATTAAGTTGCATATAAAACATATGCAGTAGACAAATTGAGAAAAGAAAGATGAATATTTATATGTATATATATACCTTGAGGTATACGACGGAAGAAAGGAGGACCATACGAAAGCTACCGGTGTAGGCATCAGCAACAAAGCCACATATTAGAGGCAACAATGTTGTTGCTCCTCTCCAGTTGTTTACATTATTGGTGGCTGTTTTGAGGTCTTCATGCATCACTCTAGTTAAGTACATGATAAGATTGCTGGATATACCAAAATAGATCATCCTTTCGCTAATTGAAATTGCTGCTCCAAATCCAAATACAATCACCAAGTTATGCTCATATTAAACACATTTATCTTATAATTTTATTATTGCTAATAACTGGTTTTTAAATTTGACCCTTTATTGTCTGTGTGGTCCCTAGCTAGCCAATCATATAAATCTTTCAGGAGTTGTTACTTGTTAATTGACATTTGATTTGGTTTTTTACAATGACGTAAATTAGAATGAACTACTAGCCAATTGATGCATTGAAATGGATTTTTTTTGCTCTATTTGCAAACATGAAATGAAATCATGATTAGTTTGTGTAAATTATCCAGAACAAAATGGGATTAAACCATCTAATATTTAATCAGCGTAATAATACCTAGAAGTATATGAAAGAACTATACCAACCAATTATAATAAAACAATTTTTTTTTTTTAATTTATATGAGTTCGATAACTCTTGCATAAGTAAACAGGTATCTTACCAAGGACAAAAAGAGAAGCTTTTCCTACACCAGTGGCAGCACGGAGAGGAACTCTGCCCTTATAATCAACAGATCCATCACGCACCCATTTCTGTTGATCTTTTCCTTCACTTATACTTCCCTTTCTCTTCTCCATTTCCTGCTCCATGTTTACAAATTGAAGGTGTTGGTTAAAATGATCTCTTCACCTTTCGATAGAATGAGTGGATGAAGTCTATTGTTGGTGTGGTTTCTTTAACGGCATCTGAAATGCAAATAGCAACTGAGAATTGCTACTTCACTTGATTCAACTGCTTGGAATACAGCCTGCAAGTGAAAGATAATAGGGTGTTGCTCACATTACAATTCTGGTTAAATCAAAGAAAACTCTTTTAGAGGCTTCTGCACTGGTATGAAAAATTTATTTCTGTCAATTGTATGTTTTTCTAAATAAGCGTATATTAAAACATAACATTCGAAATTGTTTTTTGAACACTAGTGCACACACACTGATTTATATATGTTGTGTTGGAGTAACTTTTGATTTCAACCAACGGCCTTACGTACCTAGACTTGAGCATTAAATATTACATGTGGCTTTGTAAATTGTAAGGGGTCAGGATGAGTAAGCAAGTAGCCCTGGAGTAGTGTAGTTATTCTTACAGTTCAATTCCATATATAGCGACTTTTGCACTCTTGAATTAAGTGGTTTAATTTGCAAGAAATCTCCTATTTTTTTCTTCCAAATTGAAACAAAATCATTTTAATATATGTAAAACACATATGTTAATCTTCACCATTTAGGATCTAATACTAAGACACATAACCCTCAGATAAGAAATTAGATATCTTATATGTAGAGTTAACTTTTTACAAATAATAATTCCTTTTTGAGTGAAATTTATCTTAAAACTACAAAATCACAATCAAGGAACATGTCATGTTGTATTAGTAATGTATATTCTTATAATATGAAATTGCATATTTATCTCCTATATATCAGTTCTATAATTTCAAAATTATAGATTTATAGTATTTCTTTTATTTATACTAATATTTATGGGCTTGGTCAAGTGTTCATAAAGGTCCATAATTATTAGAATGATTAGTGAGGTGATTTTGTACTAATTATCTATTTTAAGGTGTGTCAAGATTTGAGCTTCTTAAACCGCCTTCAAATAGAAATTTCGTTGGTAACTGGTCGAAGATTGTACACAAGGTTCTGAATTAAGATAGTCTTGAAATTGCTTTGTACATCTCCTCATTTGCTTCTTGTACTATATCATATTTTTAAAATATCATAATTATCATTAGAGATGTAAAAATGGCTTTTGGAATTGGTATTCTGGAATCAATATTGGGATTATAAAAATAACTTTCTGATTTGGTTTACTAGAATGAATTTTTAAAATATCATAACTATCATTGGAGATGTAAAAATGACTTTTGGAATTGGTATTCTGGAATGAATATTGGGATTATAAAAATAACTTTCTGATTTGGTTTTCTAGAATGAATTTAGTGGGTGACTAAAGCAATTCCGGAAAACATTTTCTAAAATTCAAAAATGACTTTAGGAAAATGTTTTTCAGAATGCAAAATTGACTTGGTTAAGGAAACATGTTTTAAAAAATATTTTGCCGAAGCTAGATTTGCATTCTGAAAAATGATTTTCGGAAACCATTTCTCGCATCCCCAACCAGTTCCAGAATTTGTTTTCCCAAAGCCATTTCCATAAATTGATTTCCGCAAACAACTTGAACAAAATCTTCACCCACCACCCACACAAAATAACCAAAACACACTCACCCATAGCACCGCTGGTCGGAGAAGTCTGCGCCGCACTACCGCGACCATGTTGTCACTGAACTCTGAACACTCACCTACGACACCACCTCCTTTCTTTCAATAATATGCCAAGAGTAACACTGACATTTTGAAAAGGTAATGATATGAATTGTAATAATTTCTCTGCTTTCCATACGTTTTTAATTGCAGTACCTATAGGACAGGAACCAACACACTCCTTTGAACCTATTCGTTTTCCTTGGTGTGATGGCATGTGCAAGGTGCGAGGAGGTTAAGGCTCTTGAAAAAAACAAAACCGTATATGAACCCTTGAACCACCTGGAAGGAAAACTATTAGATGAGAATGGGTGTACAAATTTAAATACAACTCTAATGAAACTTTAGAACAACACAAACTACATCTTGTTATTCTTGACAACAATCAATTTGCGAGTATTGACTTTAAGGAGACGTTTGTTCTAGTTGCGATGTGTTTATTGTGGTTATCGTTGTTCATACCTAGGAACTCCATCATATATGGTATGTACATACAGGTCACTTTCTTCTCGATCACCAGGAGAAGCTGAATATTATTTTATAATAACTGTTTATTGTGAACTTACTTTGCTTAAATCATGCGTATGCTTTGTTATTTCATATCCATGCATATGTTTTGTTATAGTGAAACATCTCTTCACATTGTGATGAATCCTGTTTTTCATAAACATAACAAACATATTGAAGTTGAGTAGCATTTCTTTTAAATAAGATTCAAGCTAACAACATCTCATGAAGACTAAACAATTCATATAACGAGTTAAGAAGTTAAAGGAGGATTATTTTTTTGAAGAGAAGAATACATAGTATAATTTCGTTAAACTTTTAGTGAAGTTATTTTTGCGTTTATTACATTAAAAAGGAATTTGATAGAATGTATTTACTCACAGAAATGAAAAAATAAAAAAATAAAAAACTAGTAATCTGTAAACTTGGAACAATCCGAATTTGAGTAAATATAAGGGGAACAACATATGACATAGTATTTGAATATGAAGAAAATATAAAAAAGGTACACCTCAGTCGCTTACATATGCATCATGGCAGTGTCTCCTCTCCATCACCATTAGAAGCATCAATTTCCGTAGCCTTGCTGTGTACAGTCTTATAAGTGTACCTCTTTGCAAATAATACGAAGAGAAACAAATTTAAAACATTTAATCCAGCCAGCAACCAGTAAAACTTATCTAGACGGCTTGAATTTATATCCTTTGCAATCCAACTTTTGCCATTTTTCCCCGTTACATGGTCCACAATTGTTATTATAAAGCTACTCAATAAGTATCCTACTCCAAACCCACTAATATACAAAGCCATACCTAAGCTTCTCATTGAGTCAGGAACTTGGTCATAGAAATACTCTTGAAAACCAGTCAGATAAAATGAATTTCCAATACCAAGGATGAAATATTGGGGTATCATCCACATCACACTCATGCTGCCATGCTTAGTTCCCCCTTCTCTTAGGACCTCGTGTCCAACCATTCTTAGTCTCTTTGTTTCTACGAAGGCAGCAACAATCATGTCTACGGTTAACAATGTTAAGCCTATGCCAATCCTCCTAAGGATGCTGATGCCTCTTACATCACCAGTCACTTTCCTTAAAATTGGAACAATGATTCTATCATATATTGGGACAGATACTATTGTGCCAAAGGCTGTAAGGGATAACATGGATGCTGGTGGGACTCTGAAGCTATTACTTATCTTTAAGTTCATAGTGGCTGCTTGTTTGACATAGAGTGTTGAGCCATAAGCTACACATGCTCCAATTAATAATGAAGTTAGCCATACGGGAATTACATTCAGAATAAGCTTCGTCTCCTCCACTCTTGTCACTGTTGCTAATCTCCATGGGTTGTCTTTCTCCTCCGTATACATCTCTTCAATTATTGCAGCCTTGTCAAGAAACCTATTCATTCATTGAAATGAATATAATTAATTCTACTGAATTTTAGTAGACAGGTTCAACTATAATCTATTGTCAATTACAAAAACTTACCAACTTTATTGACATTATTTTGTAAACATTAATTTTAACCTAGGTTTTACTCTTTAATTCTATAAAAAAGAAATTTTATTAACATTATCATTCAGAATGATACATATGCTCAATTATATCTAACAAGGTAATGTACCCGAGTCTGTTTGTGTGACTTAGAAGCCTTCCTTGGGAATTCTGTGACTCTGGGACTTCAAACAATAAAGCGAGATTTGAAGGACAAGACAGATTCCTTTTCCTTATGGCTGCAATTAGGACTTGTATAATTGGAATGAAAGGGTTTTCTTTTGGCCTCGTTTTGTACCTGTAGAAAGGCATCCCCATATAAAAAGCAATGACAGTGAGAGCCGTTAAAATAGTGAGGGCGAGACAAGCAACTCCCCAGCCGACAAAGTCCTGAACACAAACAACCACTGTTGTCCCAAGCAGAAATGCAGAGCTCTGTGTAAAGGTACACCAGTTGAAGAAAGACGTCTTCTTCTGTCGTTCTTCAAGGTAGTCATCATCAAATTGATCAGCTCCAAAGGTTTGTACGCACGATCTTAATCCTCCAATACCTAAGGCCATACTGTATAGGGCAAGGAAGAAAACCACTTCATGAACCTTACTTTGTTGATCATATATCTCATTGTTGAATGGTTTTAGACTTGGGATGAATTGAGACATGGTAAGCATGATTAATCCCTGGCTTTACAGAACAGGTAATGAGGTTTAGTTTCCATGGCAACAATGTGTTCAGCGCATAGCTATAATATATGTAATTTATAAAGAAATTGAAATTTGTATGCAGCCTGAGATATGTGAAATTGATCAAAGACAGGATATGGAGTGTAAAATTATGCGTTAGTAATTAAGTTGCATGTAAAACATATGCAGTAGACAAATTGAGAAAAGAAAGATGAATATGTATATGTATGTACCTTGAGGTATACGAGGGAAGAAAGGACGACCATACGAAATCTACCGGTGTAGGCATCACCAACAAAGCTACCAATTAGAGGCAACAATGTTGTTGCTCCTTTCCAGTAGTTTACATTATTGGTGGCTGTTTTGAGGTCTTCATGCATCACTCTAGTTAAGTACATAACAAGATTGCTGGATATACCATAATAGGTCATCCTTTCGCTAATTGAAATTGCTGCTCCAAATCCAAATACAATCACCAAGTTATGCTCATAGTAAACACATTTATCTCATAATTTTATTATTGCTTATTACTGGTTTTTACATTTGACCCTTTATTGTCTGTGTGGCCCCTAGCTAGCCAATCATATAAATCTTTCAGGAGTTGTTACTTGTTAATTGACATTTGATTTGGTTTTCTACAATGACGTAAATTAGAATGAACTACTAGCCAATTGATGCAATGATGGATTCTTTTTGCTCTATTTGCAAACATGAAATGAAATCATGATGGGTTTGTGTAAATTATCCAGAACAAAATGGGATTAAACCATCTCATTAATTAGCGTAATAATACCTAGAAGTATATGAAAGAACTATACCAACCAATTATAATAAACAAAGGTTTTTTTTAATTCATAGATGAGATAACTCTTGCATAAGTAAACATGTATCTTACCAAAGACAAAAAGAGAAGCTTTGTCTACACCAGTGGCAGCACGGAGAGGAACCCTGCCCTTATAGTCAACAGAAGCATCACGCACCCATTTGTGTTGTTCTTTTTCTTCACTTTTACATCCCTTTCTCTTCTCCATTTCCTGCTCCATGTTTACAAATTGAAGATGTTGGTTAAAATGATCTATTCACCTTTTGATAGAGTGGGTGGATGAAATCTATTGTTGGTGTGGTTTCTTTAACGGCATTTGAAATGCAAATAGCAACGAGAATTGCTACTTCACTTGATTCAACTGCTTGCAATACAGCCTGCAAGTGAAAGATAATAAGGTGTAGCTCACATTACAATTATGATTAAATCAAAGAAAACTTTTTTAGAGGATCTTGCACTGGTATGAAAAATTTATTTCTGTCAATTGTATTTTTTCTATATAAGCTTATATTAAAACATAACATTCGAAATTGTTTTTTGAACACTAGTCCACACAGACACTGAATTATATATGTTGGAGTAACTTTTGATTTCAACCAACGGCCTTTTGTTCGTACACTTGAGCATTAAATATTACGTGTGGCTTTGTAAATTGTAAGGGCCAGGTTGAGTAAGCGAGTAGTGTATTTTTTAATAACATTCAAGCTAACAACATAATAAAGTTGAGTATATTTTTTTAATAAAATTCAATCTAACAACATCGTTAGTTTTTCACATTTGTACCAACTTACAACTCAGAATACTTTTACAAGGATTCTTAGGAAACAATAATTTCAATCTTTTCTTCTTATGCTAAACATTTAGGGTTTTCATACTGGCACCGACGGAGAGTCTATTAGCCTAGAAAATTATCATTTAAGTAGAAGTGGTAAAAGTTGAATGAACTCTTATTATTATATTATTAAATTAAAAAACATGTAATTATAAAAAAACTAGTAATCAAGTCTTATTTTCACTTGAGCTACTATCTCTCTAAACTTCTGTTTCTTTTTTTTCTCTAACTTTTCTCTAATCCTCTGCGTCCATCTTTCATCAATTTTGCGAGCGGAGCCCACCATTGGACTCATGGTGAAGAACAGAGCAAGGGTACCCCATTAGAACTTCCATTAGAGTAAGTTCATCTTCTGCCCTTTTCCCTTAGAGTCAATCATTTCGTTTTTCTTTGTTGTCTGAGCTTGTATGTGGCCTTTGAGTCATCAAATGGCGCCTCTATGAGTTCAATGTCTTAGTCTGATTATTGATCAGAAGTTCTTCAGTGGTGCAGGTTTGAGTTCCTGGAGATTTTAGGCTGGTGGAGTTCTTAGAGAGAACTCCTTCTTTGATTCATGTAAGGGAAATTGACTTGCCTGTTGTCTGGTCTGTGTGTGAATATAGTTTAGGGTTTGATAAGTTAATGATTGTAGTATCTGTGAAAATGCATCTATGAAAGTTCTCTCTGCATGTCTGATATTAGGATTTAAATTTTTATGATATTGATTTGATTTTTGCATGTATGAAGTGGCTCTATGAAGATTGATGGTATGTTGATATATTGAGTAGATAGTCTGTGCTAGGGTAGATTATTCATTGTGTATGCAGGTTGATTTTTTCCAATTTAATCATTTGAGGCATGCATGATAGCTCTAAGGTCGTAGAAAATTCTTTTTCTTCATAACTCACCCAGGCTAGGCACTTTCACCTAGGCAAGTTCACTTGGCAATTTGAGAGGTGCTCTCGAGTCCAATTTCGTCTAGGCGAGAAGATCCCTGGAGCTGAGGTGCTCTCAGGTCCAGTCTTGCCCAGGCAAGAGTGGCCATGGAGCGAGATTTTTTTTTTTTTAACTTTCTGTTTTGATTGTTTGATTCTTTTGTAATACAATATGAATTTAATAGAATATAGTAATTGATCACTTAAATGTAATAGTATTGATAGTTTAGTGATTTATTTATTTTGAGATTGAGATTGAAAAGTGAATGAATGCATGAGTTGTTAAAGTGTTGATGTGATATTATGGAGTTGGTCAAGATCTAGGTATAGTGTTTTCAGGAAAGAAAATACCCGTGCCTAAATCAATTAAGAAGTGCATTGTCTAAGAATCTGATCAATAACAATTGATATCCTGACTCTACTAGTAATAGGAATCAAATAGATGAACATTACTAGGTGGTGAGAGTCGAAGGAGGTCTGAACTAGGTGACTGCAACTTGAAATATAGTTGGCCAGAAAAGTCTAGGGGGACTAACCTTGTTATACAAGATTGTTGATTAACTGATTTGGGAGCTGTGTAGATTCATAGTTTGGAATTGTATGCAGGTGCATATCTCGGGTCTATTCAATGCACTAATCTTTCGAAAGTAAAGTCAAGTTTGTAGTGTGTTAGTGTCTCATAACTGTAATGATGCATGAAATTTACTGAGATGGATGATCCTGAGGTGAGTTGTGTTAAACTTTGTACTTGATTGGATCATTTTGAATTTCTTAAAATTGATTAGCTTACCTTTTATTTTGTTGTGATTGTGTTTTGATATCTTTATATGATGATGATCATCATGTTTTGATACGGAAGCAGATGGTACTGCAGATGAATCTGTAGAGGATTATTTAGGCTGAATGACGCTGATAATGATAAGACTTGTTTTGAAAAACTTTTTAAAAATGTATTGTAAATAGGTCTGACTAAAATTTTGAAATTATAGTTTTAAAATATTTAGATTAAAAAATGACTGTATGCTGATGAATCTAAATGATGATCAATAGAATACTAAGTTACATGCATATACTTTGCTTTATGGGGGCGTTACAGATAGTACTAGGAGAATTAACAATATATTCCTATAATTTGAAATAATAGATTTATTTCCTACATACAATATCTCTTGTATATAAATAGTATACATAGTTAACAATTAATTCTTACATCAAGAAAATATTTTATATATAATCCTTAAAATATTGATAGAGTTTGTTGCATATGACTTTATGTTAAATCGAAATTCATAAAATTGGTAATATATATGTTTATCAAACTTGTTTTGTAAGTTCATTATGCCGTATACATTATATATGATATATGATACATGCAGATAGATTAGGCTGGAGGAGGATTTTGGAGAAGAAGTTCAATCAACAACTTCTGCTCATAAGAAATGGGGTATTATAATGCAAGAGGAGTCAGAGACTACCATGACTACATATCTCAGCTCAAGATTGTTGATACGGTATAGGAAGAGGGGCTTTAAAGATAGCGCCAAAACTGGTAGATGGACCACGAACTAAAGCATCCTAAATAGAGAAAATCCTTCGGCCAATTTTGTACTCAGGTCCTACTCCAAATCAATAATAGAAAATTTATATAGGAAAAATAAACTAACTTCAGTTCTTTTCTTTTTTTATATATTGTTCATATTAAATTATTAAATTTCTAACAATATATATATATATATATATATATATATATATATTATATTATTTCATATTTTTTCAATTAGATCATACTTTTTTCAAATGAAAAATTTAAAAGTTTTCTTTTTCATATGAATTATATATACAAAATTTTATATTAATATAAAAATATTTAATATATTATTTATATAGAATAAAATCGATATAATATATATTTCTAAAAATATACTTAACTATAAATAATTAAATTAGCTTGTTATTATTATTTCATTCTAATAACATTTGATATTCTAATAAAAGTTTATATAAATTGATTATTCATATAATGAGTTAAGAAGTTAACGGAAGTTTATTTTTATTTTTTTTTTCTTTTTTAAGAGAAGAATACATAGTATAATTTCGTAAACTTTTCGTTAAAAGTTATTTTTTCGTTTATTATATTAAAAGGAAATTTGATAGAATGCATTTTCTCGCTGAAATGAAAAAAAGAAGAGAAAAACAAGAGTAATATGTAAACTTGGAACAATCCGAATTTGAGTAAATATAAGGTGACAACATATTACATAGTATTTGATTATGAAGAAAATATGAAAAAAACAAAGGTACACCTGAGTCGTTGACAAGCATCATGGCAGTGTCTCCACTCCATCACCATTAGAAGCATCAATTTCCGTAGATTTGCTGTGTACAGTCTTGTAAGTGTACCTCTTTGCTAATAACACAAAGACAAACAAATTTAAAACATTTAGTCCAGCCAGCAACCGGTAAAACTTATCTAGGCGGCTTGCATTTATATCCTTTGCAATCCAACTTTTGCCATTTTTCCCCGTCACATCGTCCACAATTGTTATTAGAAAGCTACTCAAGAAGTATCCTACTCCAACCCCACTAAGATACAAAGCCATTCCTAAGCTTCTCATTGAGTCAGGAACTTGATCATAGAAGTACTCTTGAAAACCAGTCGTATAAAATGAATTTCCAATACCAAGGATGAAATATTGTGGTATCATCCACATCACACTCATGCTCTCATGCTTAGTTCCCCCTTCTCTTAGGACTTCCTCTCCAACCATTCTTAGTCTCTTTGTTTCTACGAAGGCAGCAACAATCATGTCTATGGTTAACAATGTGATGCCTATGCCAATCCTCCTAAGGATGCTGATGCCTCTTTCATCACCAGTCACTTTCCTTAGAATTGGAACAATGATTCTATCATATATTGGGACAGATACTATTGTGCCAAAGGCTGAAAAGGATAACATGGATGCTGGTGGGACTTTGAAGGTATTACTTATCTTTAAGTTCATAGTGGCTGCTTGTTTCACATAGAGTGTTGAGCCATAAGCTACACATGCTCCAATTAATAATGAAGTTAGCCAGACGGGAATAACATTCAGAATAAGCTTTGTCTCCTCGACTCTTGTCACTGTTGCTAATCTCCATGGGTTGTCTTTCCCCTCCGTATATTTCTCTTCAACTATTGCAGCCTTGTCAAGAAACCTATTCATTCATTGAATTGAGTAGAATTAATACTGAATTTTAGTAGACAGGTTCAACTATAATCTATTGTCAATTATAAAAACTTACCACCATAATAATAACTTTATTGACATTATTTTGTAAACATTAATTTTAACCTAGGTTTTACTCTTAAATTCTATAAGAAAAGAAAGTTTATTAACATTATCATTCAGGATGATACATATGCTCAATTATATCTAACAAGGTAATGTACCTGAGTCTGTTTGTGTGACTTAGAAGCCTTCCTTGGGAATTCTGTGACTCTGGGACTTCAAACAATAATGCGGGATTTGAAGGACAAGACAGATTCCTTTTCCTTATGGCTGCAATTAGGACTTGTATAATTGGCATGAAAGGGTTTTCATTTGGCCTTGTTTTGTACCTGTAGAAAGGCATCCCCATATAAAAAGCAATGACAGAGAGAGCAATAAAAATAGTGAGGGCGAGACAAGCAACTCCCCAGCCGACAAAGTCCTGAACATAAACAACCACTGTTGTCCCAATCAGCAATGCAGAGCTCTGTGTAAACATCCACCAGTTGAAGAAAGACATCTTCTTCTGTCGTTCTTCAAGGTAGTCATCATCAAATTGATCAGCTCCAAAGCTTTGTATGCACGGTCTGAATCCTCCAACACCTAAGGCCATACTGTATAGCGCAAGGAAGAAAACCACTTCATGAACCTTACTTGGTTGGTCATATATCTCATTGTTGAATGGTTTTAGACTTGGGATGAATTGAGACATGGCCAGCATCATTAATCCCTGGCTTTACAGAACAGGTAATGAGGTTTATTTTCCATGGCAACAGTGTGTTCAGCGCATATAGAGCTATAATGTATGTAGTTTGTTAAGAAATTGAAATGTGTATGCAGCCTGAGATATGTGAAATTGATCAAAGACAGGATATGAAGTGTAAAATTATGCGTCACTGATTAAGTTGGATGTAAAACATATGCAGTAGACAAGTTAAGAAAAAGAAAGATGAATATGTATATGTATATATACCTTGAGGTATACGAGGGAAGAAAGGAGGACCATACAAAATCTACCGGTGTAGGAATCAGCAACAAAGCCCCCAATTAGAGGCAACAATGTTGTTGCTCCTCTCCAGTAGTTTACATTATTGGTTGCTGTTTTGAGGTCTTGTTGTATCACTCTAGTTAAGTACATGATAAGATTGCTGGATATACCAAAATAGGTCATCCTTTCACAAATTGAAATTGCTGCTCCAAATCCAAATAGAATCACCAAGTTATGCTCATATTAAACACATTTATTTCATAATTTTATTATTGCTAGTAACTGGTTTTTAAATTTGACCCTTTATTGTCTGTGTGGCCCCTAGCTAGCCAATGGTATAGTTGTTACTTGTTAATTGACATTTGATTTGGTTTTTTACAATGATGTAAATTAAAATGAACTACTAGCCAATTAATGCAATGAAATGGATTTTTTTTTGGCTCTATTTGCAAACATGAAATGAAATCATGATGAGTTTGTGTAAATTATCCAGAAGAAAAGTAGGATTAAACCATCTCATAGTTAATTAGCGTAATAATACCTAGAAGTATATGAAAGAACTATACCAAGCAATTATAATAAAACAATTTTTTTTAGTTCATATATAAGTTAGATAACTCTGGCATAAGTAAACAGGTATCTTACCAAGGACAAAAAGAGAAGCTTTTTCTACACCAGTGGCAGCACGGAGAGGAACTCTGCCCTTATAATCAACAGATCCATCACGCACCCATTTCTGTTGATCTTTTCCTTCAATTATACCTCCCTTTATCTTCTCCATTTCCCGCTCCATGTTTACAAATTGAAGGTGTTGGTTAAAATGATCTCTTCACCTTTTGATAGAATGGGTGGATGAAATCTATTGTTGGTGTGGTTTCTTTAACGGCATTTGAAATGCAAATAGCAACGAGAATTGCTACTTCACTTGATTAAACTGCTTGGAATGCAGCCTGCAAGTGAAAGATAATAAGGTGTTGCCACATTACAATTATGGTTAATTAACTCCCCATTCAGCAATTTATAATGATTTCAATACTTCATTGTTTCACCCAATAATCTCATAATGCTGATTCTTTTATCTCCCGCACCGTATAAACAATACATTGAACCATTATACGAGAAAAGCAATACTAAAAAAATGAATCAAGCAAGTACCTCCTCATGATTCACTAAATTATATACGTTAGAGACTTTTTTTATGAAAAAGTTATATGTTTTGGGGTAACTTTGATTTCAATCAACAGGCGTACATACACTCCTTTGTTATTGTAAAGGGGCAGGATGACTAAATCATGTAACCAACTAGGGGTTGTTTGTTTCACATTTATATATATGTATATATATATATAGAGAGAGAGAGAGAGAGAGAAATACTTTTCCACTTTGTTGAATTAAAATATTATGGATTGATTTACTAGTTGTTCTTCCACCAAATCGGAATCATATTCTCTTTTCATAGATTTTAAAGAACAGATATTCTCGTAAGCATATAGGGCCTGACCCTCAACACCAAATCAGATGCCATACATCAATCAGAAAATATTATTATGCTATAAGGTAAGAAAAACTTCACAAAACGAAAACCTGGAAAAAGTTATGGTTCTGATTAAAAAAAAATGACTGATACGTACTCCTAAACCCTAAAAACACACACAGGAGTATAATTTAGAAATATATAATACATACAAGAAAAGTTAGATTCTAATACTACTTTTTGTAAACAAAAATCAAGGACCACGGAATTACCATTGGCACACATAGTTTTAATTTCTGTTTAGGTGGACTCAGTTTTATTTCACCTAAAAATAAGTTAAACTTATTGTTGAAGAAAAGTAACTAAGTAATTCCTTGTTTTGCTGCCATAAAAAAATGAAGAGAGTAATGCAAATTTCCATGGAAGATGTGACAGATTCAGTGTAGAGAAAGGATGGTGACAGACTCAGTGTAGGGAAAGGATTGTAACAGATTCAGTAATTTAGAGAAAGGGATATTGCGTTTTTGGAACAGTTAACAATAAATTAAATAAATAAATAGACTAATTTAGGATAGTCCAACTTTATACACCTTAAACATAATTTTATAAACCTTTCTAGACACATTTAAAATTATACAAAATTCAACTTCCTAGCATTTCATTCAAGAAAGACAGAGAAGGAGATATAAATAAAATATATTATATATAAAATTAAGTATACTTCTCACACTCATGAAAAGATAAACATAACGCCTAAACAACCTTCATATGCTATTATCCCCTACTTTGCCTCGTTCTTTACAACTTGTATGTTTCACTATCTTCCACTAAAGTGGAGAACCTGCTAAATGATAATTCTCTTTATTACATGCTTTTACATGTATTACCTAATGAGGCTACTAACCATATGCATTACCTCTTACCTTTGCCTATATAGCATTCCATCTCAGGGAGACCCTTTCACTTTGCACTTTCCATTTGTAAAGATGCAGTAAGAAATGCAGAAGAGAGAGGTAGAACTGAGAAAAGTGAAGAGAAACGGGTGCACCATGCATCTGTGGAGTATAAAATGGTGTATGGGAAGCCTCTCTGAACCAGAAAGCATCTCCAGCTCATCTCCAGCTCATCTCCAGCACATCACCAGCTCATGCCACCATCTTTGCACATGGCTAGCCATTTTCCAGCACATGGCCAGCTACCTCAACCACCATCTTTTCATCATTTTCACATTGCAATTTATATTTCTTTATTACTTGCATTGGCCTATAAAAGGCTACCCCCATGTATGAGTTAAGACATAGACAAGAAATATTTCTCTCTTTAAGTTTACAGAGATTCTCTGTTTTCTTGCGCTTCTGAGCCA
>Ga0209700_102133_pt1 | contig 40603 bp, 25 predicted proteins | sample SiratroredBW_FD_187528 | JGI IMG/M metagenome (GOLD analysis project Ga0209700, IMG submission 187528) | Root nodule microbial communities of legume samples collected from California, USA - Siratro red BW (SPAdes) (version 2) | ecosystem: Host-associated > Plants > Roots > Nodule | place: USA...
AAAAAATATTTTCTTTGTTATTTATTTTTGTTTATGCATTTTTGGGAAAAATATAAATATTTAGAAAAATGTTTTATTCTTACTCATTCAATTAAAGGTACCGTCCTAGGACGGGCGTTGTAAGGTGCTAACACCTTCCCTACACGTAACCGACTCCCGGACTTTAGTTTGGTTCGAAGATCAGATTTTTGGTTTTTCTGTAGTTTTCCATAATAAACTATAGTGGCGACTCTACGAAATTTAAAATATTTTTTCGCCGTCCCCGTCGTGACCCCGGTTGCGACACTTATATATTATAAGTTGATTATATTTTTAATCAAATTTTTTTTATCCATTTTAAATTAATAAAAATAAATTTATTTTAAATTAAGATATAGAATTAAATTAAACCTAAAAAAGCACAATTTTACAAATATGTGGACATCATTCGTTATGACACATCTAACCATACCACATAAAATGTTAAATAATAATATATTCATGTTAAAAATAAATAAATACCCCACTTACTTTTGTTGGATATATCTCACACACTATGAACTTTTTCTTTGAAAGTTTTTATAACATTTGTCATGCTCGTGGACTTGTGATGTTTATAGTGATAAGATAGTGTAATAATGTTAGATTATTTTTCCAGTACGTAGTTTAAGACTTTGTAATCACTATAATGTTCTACGTACCATAAAATCTTATAGAACTAAAGTGTCCATATATTTTTAAGTTGAATTCATGGTATGACTATTATTGCTATTAAACTCTTTATACCATTATTGTCATTGAGTTTGTCGAAATTCAAGTTAAATGATCGTTTTAAGGTTGCAAGACAAAATGATATGGATATAGTACCCTCTTATTCTCTTCACTATATATTCATCATTTATAATCTTTAGTTTTTATGTTGAATGATTTAGTACATATTTGGCCATATAATATATTCTTTTAGAAATGGTTACTTTTTCCGTGAAAATAGAAAATATTATTTCATCAAAATAAGTTAGTTCAAAGTTGAAAATCAAATTAATACATTATTCATGTATCAATATAATATATAATTCAATATTGTATTGAAAATTAATTTTTAATCAATATTCGAATATGTTTACATGAGCATGGAATATACAATTTTGTCACGCCTTTATTAGTAAATGGAGAAAAAATAAAAGTAAAATACAAAATAGAAGGAACAATATAAATAAAAAAGTAGGTACAAAAATGTGAATTCTTTTTTAGTGGTAAGATAAGTAAAAAAGAAAAAAAATAATCATGTTAGATAAAATTTGTAAAATAAAAAATGTGGGAGGGAAAATATATAATGAAAACAAAGATAAAAATGTTATATGAATGACTGTTCGAATAACAATAATGTGAAAAGGATAACTCTTTAATTTTGCTCACTTTTTAAGTTATTTTGATTAAATTCAATTTTATGTACTTTGACATCAAGAAGAGATTTAATCTCACAAATTTATAAACAAAATTATATAAGAAATTAAAACACCATTTTGATTTAAAACTTCAATATAATAGATTTATTAATTTTTATTTTTATTGTTTCTGTTGAAAATATTTAATGAGGTGAGTGAGGAGTGTGGGATGGATTTTAATTGTTGGAATCTTTCTCTTCAAACTCAGATTGAATAGGGGTACCTGCAAGTATAGTTGGAAGTCGTGAAAAGCTGACCTTGAATAGGGTACCTGCAAGTATAGTTGAAAGTAGTGAAAAGCTGAACTTGAATAGGGATACCTGCAAGTATAGTTGGAAGTCGCGAAAAGCCTTAGCCTTTTGAAATATTTTAGGAAGAGATGTCATATTTTAGGAAGAGATGTCAGTCCATGATGCCTTATTTGGCGTTCAATAAATGTGTGTCAGAAAGGTTAATTTTTGTGAAATGAAAAGTTGTTGAACTTGTACAGTTGGATGACAAGTGAATCAATGGTTCATATGAAGCTTCTCCATGTTGGGTTTTGCTGCTTTTGTACTCTTCCTTAAAGCCTATGATTATTAACTTCTGAATGATTTTCACTAATTGTCAACCTTAGCACCTTTTTCAATGTTCATGATGTCATCCCTAGGCTATGGTGAGAATTTGGATTTGGTTTGACTTCCCATATTGACATGAGTAGTAAGTATGTGATTTATCTCTAAGTTGTATTGAGAACTTGAGCTTGGGTTGTCTTCCTAAACCGACTTTGAGTAATAGGTTTGTGGGTTATTCCTAAGCTGTATTGAGAACTTAAGCTTGGATCGACCTCGAGTATTAGGTTTGTTGATCAGTTTTGAGTTGAGTCGAGGACTAAGTATTAGGTTTTTGAGTTGAGTCGAAGACTAGACATTTAGTTTTCAGATAAACTGAGAACTAAACATTGAGTTTCAAGATGAGCCCAAAACTAAATGTTAAGTTTCGAGATGAACTGAAGACTTAGTGTTATGTTTCAAAATGAACACTAGACATTAGGTTCGGTTCTCACACTGACTTCTGACTTGAAGTTGGAAGTTTAATACTAAATCTTAATGATTAATTTTAAAAATTAAAAATTACTGCATATGAAAAAAAATATTTTTTTACATTTTTTAATATATATTTTTTAAAAACATAAGTCTTGATTTAAGACACATAAACATTAATTATATTAACAAATGGAAAAATGTAATGGGGTGTATCTATTTTTTTTTATAATACTATATTATTTTAATGAGGTAAATTTAATATTATATTCATAATAAAACGAAGGTTTCATCTCAAAATAAGATATGATCATATTTGTATATCTGAAGTGATTTTGTTTTTCTAATTCTTTCCATAATCATACCTATTCCATATTAATTATAAATAACACATAATGTATTAATGCAAAAGTAGTTTTTTTTTTTTCAAGTCTGGTTTGAACTCTATAAAACATATGGTATAACTTCTAAGGCTTATAAAAGATATTTTATGATAGTTTAACATTAAGATAAAATATGTACTTTAGACTTTATAACAATTGTGTTTGACTTTAAATTATACGAAGACACGTTTATGAACAACCCTAATAAACTATTTAAAATAAGGCAAAGCTATAAATTGACCCTGTAGATAAAAGAAGTTCAACATTAACAAAAGATAAATAAACAATTTAATACATAATAAATTTTTAATAAAAAAATATTTGGTTATGTTTATTTGAGCATCTCAGTTTTTTTAAGGCTTAAGACCATTTTTGAAATAGTCTTTTTAACTAAATAAACTTTAATAAAAAAAACACAAGCTTCTTCAACAAAAGTTTTAACTCAAATTCACAGGTAAGAAATCAATGAATCAATATAGACATTTAGTAAAGAAAATTCATGTTAATTAAGAGTTTATACAAAAATAATTTATCCTCATCATAGTTGGAACTTCAACATTTCAATAATCTATCTTAGATTGTTCTGTATCAAAATTGAACATTTTGGTGTCAAATATAATCAAACATTCAATAATCAAACTCATGATCTATGATTGTATACAACAGGATCCTTTCTTTGTGAAACTACTTTTGAGTACATGTATTCTTCATTACTCCACTTCTTGCAGCAAGCAATTTTGGCAACTGTTGGCATAAACTTATCAAAGCAGTTCAACCCCCCATTTTCAAAAAGGCTATAGGAAACACTATAATCTGGATATAATGTCATTGACAGCCACAACAATGTTCTCATAACACTGCCAGACTTGTGCTCCGTCTCTATCCCTTGCTGCATAATCTAGCTGCAAAGTTTCACCATAGATGAATGTTGTCAATTGATGCATTTACACACAAAAGAAAAGAAAAAGAACATAATGAACTTTTAGTGACAAAGCTATCTGACACAGTTTCAATGCAAAGTCAGAAAGGGAACTCGAATGTATCAATTTGCCAAATAGATTCTAAGTATAAGCCATTATTCTTGTCATATAATACAATCTATTAATGATCATGCACACATTACTTTCCCTAATTAGTGAGCAACAAGAAATTGTTGGTAAATCATCACTCAATATTAAGTAAAACAACACAATTATGGAATTTTTTGAATAATCTGCAAAATGAAGAACTTCACTTGGGCTAATATTTCTCTTGCCTGCATTTCCCTTTTTTCCTGTGATTGTGAATACTTCATACTTCCTTTTAACAACAAAATGATTTAAGAAAAGAAAAAAAAAAAAAAAAAAAAAAAAGAGAAACTTGACAATGAATATATCTCTACACATTTATGGTTATGAAATTGAAGATGCACCTGAAGAGGGGCTTGTTGTAACACTTACTCTAGTAACATTGTTGAAGAGAGTGAAATAAAGCTTTCTTAGTTCTGCCCTCTCAATTGCAGGCTTGCTCTGGATTATGATATATATATCTTTCTTCAGAACTGCTGAGCTCTGTCTTAGATCCCTTTGTGCTTCTGTCCATGATTCTGACTCTAACAAATCCTTAACTTGTAACAAATCTTGTGCATGATCTCTCACACCACGCAGTGCCTCTTCAGCTGTCATGTCAGGGGCCACAAATCCAAAATCAAATGCATTTGCATTGTGTGTCCTGAAAATGTCTTCTCCACCCAAAATCAAGGGAGTTATGATTGCCAAAAATCCCACCCTTCTTCTAGTGAATTTCAATGGTAGTTCCTTCGGCTGTAAATGCTGGAAAGAAGGTTTGAGTTTGACATAGCATGTGAATGTTGGAAACAAGGGCGACAAGTTTGGTTGCAAAATCAATGATCTTAACTCCATTGCAATTGGAACTAACTCCTGAAAACATCGAACGTATTAATTACTTCACATGAACTGTTTTGTTCCTAATTTATCTTTAAAAAGACAATGTTGTATGTTTTAGTACGATGTTATTTTATGATGAAAACAACATGTAACGAAGTAGGTCGAATGAAGAAATAGAATTGACCCATAACAAATTGAATGAAAAGTTGGTTGATTTCATGAAGGGAATTTGGAATATTGAACAGAAAATGAGAGAAAACAAAAATGGAAGTGATGAAATAGTGGAAAGTAGGAGCAGGTAAAGAGCCTTACCTTACCTTATCTAGATGAAAGATGAAGAAATTGTATGGACGACCAATTTGCTTTTGCTTTCGATGATGATAATCTCTTTGCTTTTAACTTTTTCTTCTACTTATTATCCTTCACATCCAATTGCGTAGCACGCGCTTGCACAGATATTTTTTTTTTTTAAATATTTGATAATAATAATAATAATAATAGTAAAAAATAACAATTATTTTATGGTACTAATATTTTCTCTATATACTCCGTACTTCTGACAGGGACCGGTGAAGGATGGTGGCACATGCCTGCTGTCACATCACACTGAAGAACGGTCAAGATTTTTCACGTACGGAGGATCTAACGGCTGAGATGATTTCATCCGCCCATAACACTCTAACATGGATTTTCTCTCTCCTACGCTTCCTCTCTCTACTGCAGCATGTCCAGCTTGGTCGGGACCCCCTTATATATGGCAAAGACTCTTCTTTTATTTTTCTCTCTCTGTCACTTTCTCTCTCTGTCACTTTCTCTCTCCTCTCTCATCACACTCTCTCTATCTCTGCATTGGTTCAAAGCCAAAAAATCCTGACTTGGGTCTCCATCGAAAGTGATAGGCCACAAAAGAGAGCCTTTAGTTTCAACGTCACACTTCATTCTCAGCTTTCATGGCGATCTCGGGGAACGTGCCACCGTTGCTGCAGGTTAACTCCAATTGAGTTTGCTTTCTGCTTTGAAATTTGCTAAAAAAGAGCAAAATAAAAATTTAAAAAAAGGAAACTTTGTTGTTGTTGGAGTCTGCAGGACTGTTTGTGTGTTCTGGGGTTCTAGAGTGGTTGTGAATTTGTTGGGATGTTGTGGTCTTTGGATTTGGGCTTGGTTTGATTGTTTTAAGGTTGTTGGGTTTTATGTGCGCGCGCTATGGAGTGAGTGCATTGGCATCATGTTGGAGGAGGAGGGTGTTGTTGGGGGAATGCTTGCTTATGCAATGGCTTGAAGCAAATTGAGGGTAGTAGCTTTGAGCTAGGGTTTCATGTGTGATTGGTTGATTGGTATACTAGTTTCTTCTTTTGTGTAAAAGAGAAAAATAAAAGAAGGTAAAGCTTGATTATATGAAGCTTTCAACATCAGGTTTGGGGCAGCAGGGACTTGAAGGTATCCATTCTATTCCAATTCTCTCTTTTTACCTTTTTATTATTTGTTAAATTGAGCTAACATTCTGTGCTCTAAGTGTGGCTTCTTGTCATACTTGTATATTAATGTAAGGTGTCCCTTTCATTCCCCTTTTGTGTTGCTTGAACATGCTTGTGCGTTTTTTGTTTTCCTTTTCCCTTTTTGATAATTTGATTGATGTGTGAGTAATGATGGTTAGTAGGGGAGAAGAAGTGTCTGAATTCTGAGCTATGGCATGCATGCGCGGGGCCCCTGGTGTCCCTACCAACTGCAGGGACTCGTGTGGTTTACTTCCCTCAGGGTCATAGTGAGCAGGTTTTTGTTTTTTTTTTAACTACTTACCCTACTCCAGATTGCGTCAATTTGTATAATACAGAAGAAACAGAGTGTTTCATGTGAACTTGAATTGGAACCAATTCAAAGGATTCTATAAATAGAAATTGAGATGGATATGTTGAATGTTGATTCCAGGTTGCTGCCACAACTAACAGAGAAATTGATGGACACATTCCCAATTATCCTAGCTTGCCACCCCAGTTAATTTGTCAACTGCACAATGTCACAATGCATGTGGGTATACTATGTTTTTCCTTTTAGATATGTATGATGTTTGAGGTATGGCTGCCTGCTCTTAAGAGTAAACTCGGTTAACTGCACATGTGATAATTTTCAGGCAGATGTTGAAACGGATGAAGTGTATGCTCAAATGACATTGCAGCCATTGACTCCGGTATCATGTTGTTCTTTGAGGAGCTCATTGTATGTGTTATTAACCTCTATGATTCCGCAACTGAGCTTTCTTTTTTATCTTTGGATGTAGCAAGAGCAGAAAGATACATTTCTTCCTATGGAATTGGGCATTCCTAGCAAGCAGCCATCAAATTACTTTTGCAAGACATTAACAGCCAGTGATACCAGTACACATGGAGGATTCTCTGTTCCTCGTCGTGCTGCTGAAAAAGTTTTCCCTCCACTGGTAGGGTTCAGTCTTTACCTTTATGTTTGACTCTGGTTGGGTATAGATGCATTTATCATATATCTGTGCACCATGCAGGATTTCTCACAGCAGCCACCAGCACAGGAACTGATTGCCAGGGATCTCCATGATGTTGAATGGAAATTTAGGCATATTTTTCGGGGTAGGATTCTAGTTCTTTGTTGATTCAAGTGTATAATCTTGTTAGGTACTCTTAGACTTTGGGACAAGGCACCTTAGTAGTCATCACTCGCTAGCAGATCTTAATATTTTTTAATCTGAAAAGTCCCTATACTTGTTTTCAGTAGTTTTTAAATAAGTTCTTGTATGTTATAAGCTGCAATGTGGTCCCTGATCTAGATTATGTCAGGTCCCTACAAAGACTGAATTAAAAATGTTTGAAATTACAATGACTCCTTTAAAATATTTGAACTATAAGGGGGACCTATTTAAAAACATTGTAAGATTACAAGGAAGTACAGATTAGTGTAGCCTATCATAAATGACATAAGAGATGGGAATCCACCTGTTTTTACTCGTGTTAGATATGTTTTGGTTGCTACTTGCTAGATTTTTTCTTCTATATTTTTCACGAGTTTAACTGATGTGCATGCAAACCATTAACTGTATCAATACAACTGTTATGACCATATCTCAATCCTCTTCTTAGTATTTTGGTAATTGCTAGTTGTTCCATGCAAGAGAAAAATGGGCCAGTAAATGTAATAATGATTTACTTTCTCAAATGATTTATTTTTTCATTTCCCTTTTTATATTTATGTCATGAATTTGCCTGTTCCTTTTTTGGTTTGTCATTCATTCTACTTTAACAGTAGCATTAAACTTTAAGCACACAGTTGTTAAAATTGGAGATGTGTACTTGTGTGATTATTAATTTTACTACTTATACATGATTACAAGCACACCATATGTTGCATTCATATTATTTCAGGACAGCCAAAACGACACCTTCTTACTACAGGCTGGAGTATATTTGTTAGTGCGAAGAGACTTGTGGCTGGAGATTCTGTGCTTTTCATATGGTACTTTAACCTCTTTAAGTGATATTTTCTTGACCACCATGAATGCTGGAGATTGATTCTTTTTTGTATTTTTACATTTAGGAATGAGAAGAATCAGCTTCTTTTGGGAATACGTCGTGCCAATAGACCACAAACTGTAATGCCATCATCAGTTCTATCCAGTGATAGCATGCACATTGGACTTCTTGCAGCTGCTGCCCATGCTGCAGCGACTAATAGCTGTTTTACCGTGTTTTATAATCCAAGGTTGTGAATGTTGTCTAAGTTTCTTCTCATGAAATTCTTTTCCAAGTAATTATAATGCTTTTATTAATAGTTACATCATTGGCAGGGCAAGTCCATCTGAGTTCGTCATACCACTTTCAAAATATATCAAAGCTGTGTACCATACACGTATTTCTGTCGGTATGCGTTTCAGGATGCTTTTCGAGACTGAAGAGTCAAGTGTCCGCAGGTACTTGCACACATTAGTAGTTTTTATTTTTCTTTAAGCAACCATAGTATTTTTGCTCCTGAAAATCTAGGGTCTGATTCTTAGACCAGTTAGTTGTATTTTTCAGAGATAGACATACTTATGATACAGAATCTGTGCCTTTTAAATAAATGAAGATAGTAATAGCTTGCTTTTGCCTATAAAGATGTTGATATGTTGCATGGATGTATAGTATATGGATGCAAGTTTCTTGGTGAACTAGTCAGTAATTTGACTCTTGCCCAGTTATAAAAGCTGTGTTGCAAATGACATGTTGAGCAATATCATAGAGGGCAATTGCATAGTTGGCTAGCCCTAAGTTAGAATGTGAGAGATAAAACTTTAGCAGCAACTGTTAAAGTTGGGGAGTCTGGAACTGTACTGTTTTGCCTTTAAGTTTACTTTTAATAATTATTATTATTATTATTATTATTATTATTATTATTTTAGTATATGAGCCAAAAAACTTGGGTTTTAATCTGAAGACAGTGGAAAAATATTATCCTCTGGTAATGCTATGCCATTCAATTGCTTCCTTTACTTATCAATGTGTCATTTTTATTTTTGAAGGTATATGGGTACAATAACTGGCATAAGTGATTTGGATTCTGTTCGGTGGCCGAATTCTCATTGGCGCTCTGTCAAGGTAAGGAAGAAAACATTGCACTGTAGTCAAAAGACTATATAGCAGTAATTACTGATCCACAATTATACTCCTTTGTTATATACACTGCATGAGGATACAGTCATTTTAGACATCTGACCAGATTTAATTATAGTATCCAATCCCGTTTCATATAACTTGATATTTCTTTCTTATCAAACCATAAGTTTTATTGCAGTGCCTGTAATATCGCCTCCATCTTTTTTGTAGTATTAGTTTATTAGTTTCCCTTTTTCTTCATCTATCACCTGAAATAACCCTTCGATGCATCAGAGCTTATGTTGAATATTGAAATTAATATTTGTGGTTCCTCCTACCGTACCCCCCATTAAATGAAAGAGAAAAAAAAACTGTACTATCAATCAAAGGCTTATGTATGACTTTAACGAACAAAGGTTCAATTAGGAAAAGTGTGAACAACTTAATTTGTTTTTAAAGAGCCATTTTAGATTCTTGTTGCTTGATTGCTACACATGATTGGTACACAGGGAAGGGAGCTATAGACTATCTAGCTTTTATTTCTCATTTTCTCTTATCATGTGTTTTCTTTCTGATTCCTTTTATTACTACTACTACTACTACTCCTCCTCCATAAATAAGGAAATGTTATGCATGAGTATATAACACTATGACAATAGCATTTTAAAAGTATCAGTACTTGATTTCATTAGATGTTTTAAAACATTTGCTATTGCTTAATCTTTGTTCTGCTGTCCTAGGTTGGTTGGGATGAATCAACAGCTGGGGAGAGACAACCACGAGTGTCTCTGTGGGAAATTGAGCCATTAACAACATTCCCTATGTATCCGTCATTATTTCCCCTTAGACTGAAACGTCCATGGCATCCTGGCTCCTCATCTCTGCAGGGTATTTTTATTTTCTCAATGCTTTATTTTTTTATAGTTTTGGTTCTAATTACCCACTAGATTGTTAGTGAGACAGGACTTGATTTTTTTTTTTTTAATTTTATCCCCAAAAGGAGGATGGCAAGGTGCGTGAATCCTCCCAAAACAGTGAAGAAATCCATTTTTTGGGACTTTGATGGGGGCATGAATTGGCGTTGTACCTTATGTAACTGGGAAATTTTCAAATTTAAGAAAAAAATGAAATAATTCCTAGTGATATAAAAAGCAAGTATCCTAAATATGACATTTTAGTTGCATGTGCTTATCTGTATTGTGTTACATATCCAATACACATCCTATTCTTTGTTGGATCTTATCTATTCAAAACTTATAGATTATTAAATGCTTAAACAAACTGAGACAGCCTTAAATATACTTAGTTCTTTTTCTCTACGCTTTTAGGTTTGAACTGAACAAATTTGGTAAACATTTAAATTTTAAGTTTATTTGCACAACTTTTCCTTCCTCTACGCATAATGCGGAAATTTTTCATTTTCAACAGTGTCATCATTCTGTCCAAACATAATGTGATTTATTTTCACTTTTATATTTTTGGGATAAAATGTTGTATGTATGTTAAGAAATGTTCAAATTATGATAATATATTATAAATCGAAATCAAGTTAACCAATAAATTAGTTTTTTCTAGCTTTCATATTTCTTCAACTCTTCACGTGTGTGTGCATATATACCCCTGATGATTAAATTTTGTTCTTTTAGTCACTTGATCCAACTTTTGGTGTTGTAGTTTCATTCATCCCTTATCTTTCCTAGCAAATGACACAGTTGTATTGAGCGGCTACTTTTGTGTCCTTTCTTTACTAAATCTTGTTACAGATGGTAGAGATGAAGCAAGTAATGGGCTAATGTGGCTGAGGGGTGGACCTGTAGACCAAGGTCTCAATTCCCTAAATTTTCAAGGAGCTGGTATGTTGCCCTGGATGCAGCAGAGAATGGATCCCACTTTACTAGGAAGTGATCAGAATCAACAGTACCAAGCCATGTTGGCAGCTGGTTTGCAGAATCTAGGTAGTGGATATCTCATGAAGCAACAAATGATGAATTTTCAACAGCCTTTCCACTATCTTCAGCAATCAGGAAACAGCAATTCTCCTTTGCAACTTCAGACGCAGCAATCAATTCAACAATCTGTGTCTTCTAACATGCTGCAGCCACAAGCCCATGTATTGACAGAGAATCTCTCTCAGCACCTACTTCAGAAACCACACAACAATCAAGAAGTCCAAGCGCAACAGCAGCAACATTCTTATCAAGACCCGCTCTTAATTCCAAGTGATCAGCTCCATCAGAGACAACAGTCCAGTGTTCCTTCACCGTCATATTCAAAACAAGATTTCTTGGATTCGAGCATGAAGTTGCCTGCTTCAGTTTCCCCCGGACAAAACATGCTTAGTTCACTTTGTCCTGAAGGAAGTGCGAATCTCTTGAATTTATCAAGGAGTGGTCCGTCTTTGCTGAGTGAACAGCTACCTCAACAACAATGGACTCAAAAGTATGCACCTGTGCAGGTCAATGCTTATGGAAGCACTGTGTCGCAGACGCAATATTCTGGAAAAGATTCTGCAATGGTGCTACCACATCTTAACTCAGATGCCCAAAATTCTACACTCTTTGGTGTCAATATCGATTCATCTGGCCTTCTTCTTCCCACCACAGTCCCTGGTTACGGCACCTCATCTGCGGATACTAATTCATCAACAATGCCACTAGGGGAGTCTGGTTTCCAGGGTTCTCTATTTGGTTGCATGCAAGATTCGTCAGAGTTGTTGCAAAATGCAGGGCATGTTGACCCTCAAAACCAGACTCAAACCTTTGTGAAGGTATGATTTAGAAGTATCCTGTGGCCTTTTCAGCCCTTATTTATATTTAAACAAGTTGTTTAATCTTATCATTTAATAGGTATACAAATCAGGGTCAGTTGGGCGCTCACTTGACATATCCCGGTTCAGCAGCTATCATGAACTGCGTGAGGAGTTGGCTCAGATGTTTGGAATTGAGGGAAAGTTGGAAGACCCTCCTAGATCAGGCTGGCAGCTTGTGTTCGTTGACAGGGAGAATGATGTTCTTCTCCTTGGAGACGATCCGTGGGAGTAAGTACCAGTTTCAATTGTACTAGTTTTTTACTCAATGAGCTAGCATTGTCATTGAAATATTTCATCCCTTTTTTCTTAATTAAAAAACATGCTATTCTAATTTATTTCACTTGGCTTATGTTTATTAACACTTTCTTCAATGGTGTGTGTTTTACATCTTGTAGATCATTCGTCAATAATGTTTGGTATATCAAAATACTTTCACCTGAAGACATTCAGAAAATGGGGGAACAAGCCGTGGAATCCCTTGCTCTAGGTTCAGGACAAAGGCTAAATGGCACTGGTGCTGAGTCTCAGGACATTGTTTCTGGACCACCTTCAATTGGCTCACTTGAGTACTGAGATAATTGAAACATGTATTCCTCTAGGCTCCATTGTCTAGAGAATTTCTATTCATGTTTATTACTGTGGTTGGAATATGTTGTGTAGGATCAGTTCCCCCATTTCACCACCTTTTATGGTTTATCAGCATTGAAGAAAATATATATTTATGATAAAAAAACTTAGGACATGCTTGTGTGCCAATTTGAACATGGGGCACTGCAAGCTAGAGTTAGTGTTGCTGCTATTTTAGCATAATATTTGATTAAACTTTGCATGAGCTAATGTACTCTAGATAGGAAACTAGAGAAGGCTGTTTATGCTTGAACTGTCTCTGTAATCTACAATTGCATTTGTTTGAGTAGTATTTTCAATATTGTCATCAAAATCATCACCCACCATAATCCATTGAGATGCCTCTTAAATGTTACCATGTTGCAACAGGGTTTTTGCAGGGTTGAGTTTCTTACAAATATTTGATCCTTTTAATAATTAAGTACTGTCGGACACCAAAATAAGTAGAGCGGATCCTTGGCCAAATCGGGAAGAATGGTGAGTTTTATCGAACTCATGGTCATGGCACCGAGGCTTGCTACGAATGAAGGTCATTTACGTTGGTTCAAGTATAAAACTACAAGAAAGAGGTGATTTTAACATTATCTCATGAGGGTTTGCAAGAGGAGAGGTATGTTCGAGCCGTTTAAACGGTATGCTCGAGCCGTTTTGTCCTTGGATGCAAACGACACCTTTTCACCTCCTACAATCTCTTTCCAAAATCGTTCAAGATGTAGCACCCCACGAGAACGACCTAGTAATCATATCAATAGTGATGATGGGGCAAGACGTGCATAGTTTTGGTAGACTAAGGATGTCATGTTTAGGGACATGTTTTCGAGGTTGGAAGTATAAGGATATGTATATCTTTGAACCTTAATTGACGGAGAAACAACAAGTATTGTCATGATAAGGTACATCATAGTTCAAGCTCATTCTTCCTATAACCTTCTCTTTGGGTGATATTCTTTGAACAAATTAGCGGTGGTTGTCTCGAAGGTGCACCTTAAGGTTAGGTTCCCAATATCGAAAGGGAAGTTTGTGACCTTGACAAAGAAGTGCTATGAGTGTAGTATGAGCACACGTTGAACCACTTATTTGGTTGCTCATTCGTATGAGGTCAATAACTTGGATCTCAATCCACGAATCATCTTGATGATCGACAATTATAACTAGAAGAAATAATAGATGTTAGGCAATGACAAAAGATAAAGATTGGTTATGCATTGTCTAGCTAGGTAGAGAACGAATTAATGAAGTTAATATAAGCAAACTTTCATGTCTTTACTTGGATGACTTTTGAGATATCAGGAATATATCTTGATTTTCTTTGTCATCATTTGGTCCTCGACTTGAGGACACAGGTCTAGAGAAGAAGAAAGTTTGGAGAATAGAAAAGACAAGCAATCATAAAAGAAATTAATAAATTGTTGACAACCAATCACATCCGAGAAAACCAATATCCGAAGTGGTTAGTCAATGCAGTTACGATCAAAAGAACGAGTAAAAAAATGATGGATGTGTGTAGACTTCATGCACTTGAACAACATCTATCTAAAGGACTCTTACCTTACTGTCAATATTGAACACTAGTGGATAATACATTGGGGTGCATGTTGCTCAACTTTATGAATGTTTATTTGGGTTATAACCAAATCCACCTGCATCCATTGGATAGATTGTTTATGATGAAGAGAATTATTGTTATCATGTGATGTCATTCGTACTAAAGAATGTTGGACCACTTATCAATGATTGATGGACAAAATTCTCCAACCCGTGTTGGGAAGAAATGTGGAGGCATATGTAGCTAACATGGTGGTATCTTCTACTTTCACAATAAATCATAAGGCCGATCTAGAAGCTTGTGTACTTTGTGACCAAGGTCTGATCTAAGATATGATACTAGAAGTCGGAAAAAGCAGCGTTGGAAACAATGGTGACTGGCCGCTGCTTGTGTCATTATGTTCCAAGCTAAACTAGCATTGTAAGAATCGACCTCCCTATAATATAGGTACTGCGAAAGCATGATGTTGTTAGACGGGTGACAAAGTGGTCTATCTATTTTTTCAAATTTGACTTCAAATATGAGATTCATGGAACAATTAAAACTTAAATCTTGGTTGACTTCATCACAGAGCTAACTCCACCTCTAAAGAACTCAGATCCGATAGTAGCAGGATGGATATTGTCGATGAATGGGTTGTTAGCGGTGCAAGATCATCCTAGAAGGGCTCTATTGTGTCCTTATAGGACAACCTCTGCATTTCTCATTCAAAGCTAGTAATAATTAGACAAAATGTGAAACGTTGATAGCTAGAATGCTTTTGGTTAGGAAATGTGAGTTAAAGAACTCGGCCAAAAGCAATTCACAATTGGCGACAGGGCAAGTATCAAGGAAATTTATAAAGGAACCCCCCACCTAGCTCAGTATCTGAGTTATACCGAAACCTTTTTGTCCTTTAAATTGCTTTATGTTCCTAAGAATCAAAATGCTCGAGCAGATCTTCTGTGCCAACACCAAAAGATTAAGTGGCACCAATTTGTTGTATAGGAAACATTGTTCATTCCAAGAGTGACGACGGGGTCTAGAACAAAATCATGTTTTAATTTTGCAAGTCTCTAAAAAGGAAACATGGAGGACCCTTATAATACGGTTCTTAGTCGACGAAATAGAGCCTACGGACCCGTAAATGGCCAAGGAGTTCCAAAAAATCACTTATGGGTTCGCAACGGTGGATGGTTACCTCTTTCGACATGAGGCCATTGTTACGATGCCTTAATAAGACTAAAGCCGATTTTATTCTAACCGAGCTTCATAAAGGCATATTTTACAGTCACATGAGGGGACGACCCTTGCATAAAGAATCATCTATGTTGGTTACTATTGCTCGATCTTGAGACAAGACAACATGGAATACCCATGCGACAAATGCTAAAGACATGTCGATTAACATTTAGCTCCTCTTAGAACCAACACTCCATAAGCACCTTGTGACCATTCCACACATAAGGCATCAACATCCTCAAGTTATTCCACAAGCTGTTTGTCAATTGAAGTATGTGGTGGTAGCGGTTGAATATTTGACTAAGTAGATTGAGAGTAAACTTCTAATTGTTATTACAACATCAAAAATTTAGAACTTCGTATAAAAGAATATTATATACCAATTTGTAGTCTCAAAAACTCTTATATTAGACAATAGGATAAAATTTACGAGCAATAATGTTCGACAAATGTGTGAAGAGCACGGGATACAACAAGTTTTCACTTCGATCAAACACTCTCAAACTAATAGACAAACAAAAATCGTAAATAAAGTAATATTCTAAATATTAAAAAGAATATTAGACTCAACTAGTACGGAGGATATTATGGTCTTACCACACTACCTCACGATTAACCACACATCAACCACACATCAACCACACACGAGACATCTTTTAATTTTAACTATGAGACGGATGTGGTACTACCAATAATAGATCGGTGAACCTTTTTTCAAAACCAAGTTGCCCTTACCTTCAAGCTCACACAAAGGAATTTGCATCAACTCAGACATGATTGAAGAATATGAGAGTGCACCAGGATCACAAGGGAAACTTTAAAATGAAAGACTATTATCATGACAGCTTCCCCCATAAATTGGAAGGTCACGAACTGAAGTGATCACAAATTGAATAAACGAACTCATAAGATTTGTATAAAAGATTTGTATAAAACCCATGAGTTAAAGTTACCTCCAAACCGGTCTGATCACTAAAAAACCGACTTGCAAGAATTTCATACTCCTATTCTGATATCAAATAAAAGCAATCTTTTATCTTTCAATCTGATATCTACGCTAAAACGTTTTTCTAATATTAAAGATCTTTCTATACCTTCTCAAAAAATTCTCTAATCAACCCCTAAACTAAATGACTCTAAAAGGCTGCACATTTGAAAAAAAGGGAGGGCCTTCACACACAAATTCATAATAAACAATTCAACTGCAGTGCTGCCTACATAGCTTCTGAGAAGGGAAGGGTTCAAATTTAAAATCAGCAAACTTCTATATTAAAATCATTACGCCATTGAGTCCAATTTTTCGAGTACTGAGTTGCGTCAGAGGCCAATGACCTAATATACATGTAGCAATCGACTTCATGTTCACAATGTTTTTGTTGTCGTAACAGTTTCTTTCTAGTCACTACTTCTCTAAGCCTTTGTGTTGATGTAAGAACAAAGAAACGCGTGGAATGTTAGTGAAGCACCGTGCTTTGCTTCAGCTGGAAGGCTCAGAAAATACTTCAAACGAGAAAGGGAAACAAAAATTTTCCAGTCAAAATAGAAAGCAAAACACCTAATTAGTCGAGAATAACTTCATAATCAATCATGTTTCCGAATATTACATAACCGATCGTGTTTATGATCATAATCAATTATATTTCAAAGATTCTAAATAAGTTTGTTCGAAAATCAAGAACATGATAATTTATGACCGGTTATGAATATCTTTCTGTTTTTTTACTATTACAATAATAAATAGAACCACCTCACTTTTCAGTATTTTTCAGTCACTTTTATATAATTCAATCAATTTTACTTTTCACTCTAATTCGCTTGTTTTCTTTTCTTTGCCTCTTCTCACTCATCCAAACAAAATGTAACACATAAAATTTATCATTGCAGCTTTTCATTCCAAGTCTGGCAGAAAACCAAATATCAACTACAAAAACCTTAGAAACCCAAGATTTAACTGATTTCCTATACTGTTGGGAAGAACAGAACAACAACAATAGCTTTACACAAGGCTGCAGTTTCCCTCATAACTACAATATAACCAAAACTAAAATAAATATTGATTGCACTATTTTCAAGATGCTGATATTGACACAAAGTATTCAGCAAAACTGGATACATGGAAGGCAAAAATACTACCACAATCAATCTACAATCTTTTTTACCAAACATTATCATCTTGTAATCTAACTTGGTGCAAATACTTCCACTACGTTGAACAGGACAAAGTACTAACTTAAGCCCCAATGAACAAATTCTCCGAGTGAATTGATTTTGACAATTCAATTAGTTTAGCACTACCAACAAGAATCAACATTCAGAAAATACACAAGAATTTAGAAACTCCATGATATCAACAATATTAATACAAAAATACAAAATCATAGATCATTCAATGGATGCAAAATAATGCAGAAGAAGCTCACGGAAGAGAACAAGAACAACCCACTTAAGAACAGTAACCAATGCACCATTTTAACTCAAGAATATTATACCAGCTCAGACCAAAACCTCTACACAGAATTAAACCCTTTCCACCAGACAACTAACAATATTCTCGTCTAGTCATCAAAAATCACATTGAAATATCATTAGCTCGCATTGAGCCATTCAAAATCACATTAACTAAACAGTATTATACCATAGCACATTAAACTCAGATTAAAACACTCCCCCAGATTTCACGACAAAATCGATTACAAACAGAATCAATTTCATTCAAAATCAATCATAGAAAAGCAAAACCAGGGTCAAATATGCAAACATTCACCCAGAGACACCGAAAATTGAGATAAAGTAATCACAAATCAGCAGAATCTGCATAAAACATAACAATCAAAAGCAAAGCTTCCAAATAAAAGCCGTGAGTACATACATAAATACTACTATATATCACGATTAGTTCCATATCCAAGGCAATAATTAACGGCATAAACACCATGGTTCGCCAATTAGAACTAAAACAACGGAAATACACCAAACTCAAAAGTAAACATGTAACATAGAAGAACCAGACACAAAAACATGGACAAAGTTCGCAGCATTCGACACTTTCTCTGTTCAATTCACCTATAATTATTAACAATCAACATCACCCACACGGTTACAAAGAGACATTCCCAATCTCAACAATCAGGGTTTTTATACCGAGCCCTTGGCAGGCGTTGGAGCGGCGGCAACGGTCTCGGCGGCCGGAATCTTCACGTATCCTAACTTCTTGGGGCTCTCGATCTCTTCGTCTGAGGAGAAGTCGTCGTAGGCGGCGGCGCGGTGGCGCGTGGAGAAGACAGACCAGACGAGGTACATGGTGGCGGCCGTGAGGGCACCGCAGCCTACGCCGAAGAGGAGCGCGAGCGCGACGCTAAGGATGTCCTTGGTGCGGTCGCGGAGGGAGGTGAAGTCGTACGCGGAGGCAAACCCTACAGGTGCGCGTGGGTTGACGCGCTCCGATTGCGGGAGCGCGTGGGGGAAGAAAACGTCGTAGGAAGAGGGTTTGTCGGTGATGAAGATAGGGGTGAAGGATCGGATCTCCGTGATGGTGGCGAAGGTGTTGGAGTTAGGGTTGCGGAAAGAGTATGAGGAGATTACGAAGGTCCTGCAGGGACGCGCCGTCGCGGAGGTGGCGGAGAGGGTGAGAATGACGGCGACTACGAAAGCGGCGGCGATCGCGAGACGGGCCATGAGGGACGAGAAATTGAAATTGGAAGAGAAAATGGGAAGAGATATTGGTGTGACGGAGAAGACAGGGAAAGGGAAAAGATAAGAAAATAATGAAAAAACGAAAGACGAAGGTGAGTTTCCTAAAGGTGTAGGTTCCAATGAAAAGTCATACAGTAATTAATTACAAATTAAATTACCCTTTTTGAAGTTTGAACAAAAAAAACTGCTTTTGGTTTTTCATCATTTTAAAATACAAAACTCCTTTGATTATTTTCAGTTTTAATAAAATTTAATTGACTAGCTCATGGAAAATTGAAGCAGTAAATGACATTAAGTTTTTTTTGTAAATATATATGTGGATAAATTAAGTGTTTTCAAAGTAATTTTAAGAAAATATTATTCTTTCCATTTTTTCCTTAAAATTTAAATAATTAGGATTAGTTTTTTTAAAATTAAATATTTGAAGAAGGCCATAAGAAGTAAGAAAATATTCTGACGGTTTTCATGGCTGTTTTTGGAGAGAGGATCACAATAACCAATCATGACAGATGAAAAAAAAATGGAAGATATTTTGGGTGTTGCAGAAGAAGAAAAAGAAAAATAAAAAATTGATTGTGGATTCCAATGACAAATTAATTGGCAATTAATTACTAGGCAATTTGATGTGTTTCATATATTGTAAAGAATAAAAAATTATAAAAACAAGGAAAAATATAGTGAATAAAAATAAAAATATTAGATTTAATGTTTTGTTTGATAGATGGAAGAGAAATAGATGTTGAAAACGAATAAAGAATAAATTAGGAGAAAGATAGAGAGAGGGGAAAAAAGAGTATATATCCCACCATTTTTTAAAAAAGGATAAAATTTATTGGTGTTGTCTTTTAATTAAATTTGCAGTTTGATTTTGATAATAGTAGTTTTAAACGATTTAAAAGTATTTGAAAACATCCAAAATTAAAACTAAATACAAGTAGGAATAAATCATGAAAAGAGTACACGCGATTTGCTTGTTTGAACCAATAGGCTTCACAAAACTACAAAGAAATTATTTTTTAAGTAATTGTAAATTAAAAATATATTTTTTTTTAATTTTAAGATACGTGAATAATGATTTGATATAAAACTCTAATATATATATATATATATATATATATATATATATATATATATATATATATATATATATATATTAAAATTGTAATTATTACTTCTGGAAATGTATTGGTTAGAGTTAAAATCTATTTGAGTCACTTAATTACTTTTTTTCATTTTAGACAAATATTTTTCGATTTTGACCTGATTCATTTTAAGAATGAATCAGATTGGACTTGTTTTCCTAACTCTATTAACAAGTCCATCAATTAAATATTAATATTTTGTTTTAATAATAATTTGATGAATTTATGAAATAAAATTAAAAAAATTAAAGTAAGATATGAAATAAAATTTACACTTATCTTTGTAAGTATACAAATGTAAAAAAATATATAAATAATTCATAATAGATGTTATTATAATTTGATCAGACACCAACTAGTGAGCTCCTTCAAAAGTTCCAAAAGCATATTCCACATATGAGTAGACCATAAACACTTTTATGTTTTGCATTTTACCACAAAATGGTGACTTTATGCATGGTGTGGAATTGCTTAATTTATTACAACAGGGTTTCTCATAAAAACTTATCAAAATTTGTTTTTCTTATTTCAATAATTCATAATTATTTTTTTAATATAGTTATCATGTAATAAAAACATAATTAACACCAAAAAAACTATTTAAGAAAACACACTCTTGAGTCCTCTGCTTTTGATTTAGTCTTTATTCAATTCAAGTCATCACTAGCCAAACTACTTCTATTTGATGATATACATTTGTACCCATTATTTTTCTAAAATTACAAGAACATAAATAAAAGTTTAATCTTTTACCCTAAATTTTATGTATGGACCTCTATCTTTACCCTTTGAATACTTTGAACTTGAAATATCTTAATTAATTTGATTTGGTCTCTCGACGGTGTCGTTGGATGGTCAAATGTTCATCAATTTTTATTTGTGTCACTTGAATTTTAAATCAAGTTAATTGTCTACATGATTTGCTTAAACAACAAACCCTCAAATAAGAACTTAATTAGAGATCTTAATCTTTATTAAAAAAATTGCAAATACATGTTAAAAAAAGTATACCTTCGCAAAGCTAATAATAATAAAAATTTATCACAAAATAATATAAATAAGTAGTTATGAAATAGATAAAAATAAGTTAGATTCCATAAAATTTATAACTAATAAATATAAATATTTTATATTCAGTTGGGTTAAGGACTTTACGGTGTGCTGATTCTCCTTTAATGAAATAGTAAATAGATTATACTCATTCCGGTTTTGTAAGGAGTGAAATGTTGAATAATTATATTTTAATCTAAAGAAAGTAATACCTTATATCCGTAAAAGGTATCATGCTTTAATCTTATTTCATACAAGTAGATTCTTATTTATTTTTTGAGGTTATTATAATATCATGTCTTTTCGTAACTATAAGAAGCTCTTGGTCTGTACTCATTGACGTTAAATATTAATAAAATATAGAACCTGAATCTGATAATGTATGTAAAGAATAGTTCATAAGAATGAAAAAAGTGATTTTAGAACACTGGTTAATGAATTTTTTACAGAAACTCATATTAAGAATGTATGAAATAAATATTAGTGGCATTCTTAACATTGTTTTATAGATATATTTGAAGTGTTTCAAGGAAATTAGACAAACACAAGTAGATTACTTTTTTTTTTTCAGTTTTAAAATGGTGCAAAATAGGATTAAAATACTTAATATTTAATAAGTTCAATGAATAAAATAATATTTTTAGAAACTGAATTGACATATTTTTTTAGTTACCAATAAGTTTTTGGCTCGAGTGACCATGGATAAAATACCTTAGGTAAATAGTAAACTTACTATTTTGCTAATATGAGTGTAGCAAATATTGACGGGTTTTATTTTAAGATTTGATTTTAATTTTTTTAGTTTGTTATTTCCTTTTTATTTAAAATTGAAAATAGTTATTTTAATCTCTAACATTATATATCATTAGTTAATTATTTATATAACCAAAGGTAAAATAACTTTATCATGTCTCATTTTAATGTTTGTAATAGAATGTAAGCATGTCATATCTCTAATTTTGAAAAAAAAAATCTAAAATAAATGACTTTCATCCTTTTTTAAATAATTTTTATGAATAAAAATATTGATTTCGAACTTCAGAAGAATAAAAACATAGGTCTCATAGACATTAAAATTAAAATAAATTTATTTTATAAGAACTAAAATAGTAATTTCAAATATTAAAAAAAACTAAAATCAAACTCATAAATTTTTAGTGTAATTGTTGTCTTTTTTTTACTAGGTCCGATTCTACATATATAAAAGAGAAAAAAGCTTAATTAATTAAGATTAATAAAAAAATAAATTATTAAATATTTACAAAATAGTATCATAAATTTAAATTTTATTTTAGAAATATCTGTAATAACATTTATCATAATTAAAAAAAATCAAATAATAACATGTCATCAGTCGTTTAATGATTGTATGCACTTTAATAGAAAATCAGTGAACATTTTATTAATAAAATTTACTATATATTTAGAATCTACGGAAAGAGAATAGAATTTGCCAATATATTTGAAAAATGTAGTATACTTTTTTGTGTGTAAGACATAAAACCAATAATCAAACAGTTCTTGATGTATGCACTGCATATTTTCCCACTGAGAAAAATATAGATGCCAAATAGCGTTGAACATTAATAACTATAGAGTGTAGATAAGTGTCAAATTAAAGTGGAAGGTGTAGAAGCCAAGGAGTCGGTTCCTTTGGTTGGAATTCAAGAACCTGATTCTCATTCATATTTATTATCACTTCATTCCTTTCTTTTTCCATTCTTCACCTCTGCAAAGAACACACACATAATTCTGATAATGTAGTTGTTGTTGGCATGCTTTGTTAACCTGTAATCTGAGGGAAATGGGAGTGCTTTCCAATAAGATTGATAGGGGCCAATTGAAACCTGGAGATCACATTTACTCTTGGAGGCAGGCTTACATTTATGCCCATCATGGTCATCTCTTTTCTCCTTTGTTACTCTTGAATTCTCTATAATGTCACAAACTTTTAGGTTTATCTACATTCATATTCAGGTGTTTATCTTAATACTTAATTTACAATCTAATTGACACACATTACATATTTACAAGAAAAGTAGTGGCAGTAATTTCTAGGTTGTTTGCATGATCATGTTTACATTTGCAACTCTGTAGATGACTTGCACATTGTATTACATCAGAAATCTTAAATACATATTTATCTGCATTTTTGAAGTATTCAAAGTAAGAAAGAGATCATTCAGAACAATTTTTTTTGAGTATTCAAAGTAAGAAAGAAACCATTCGTAACAATTTTAAAAATACATTACACTTTTTTTTATTATATATTTAAATGTGAGTTTAAGTCTTACATTGGATAAAAATGAGAAAGTTGAACAACATATAAAAAAGAAGACTTACAAACCTAATGTCTTCAAGTTTTTGGTTGAAGGTGGTATCATTCCCTTATGTGAGTTGATTCAGTTCTCATTATTTGAATCTCTCCTGTATTTCTCTCCTCGGATTTTTCTAACATGTATAGTAATATACTGTATTTTTTTCATACTTTTTTAAATTGAAAACCTATTTTGTCAAATTATAAATGATGGATGTTATGTTGTCACTGAATCTTATCTTGGTGTAAGATTTCAGGAATATATGTTGGTGAGGGAATGGTGATCCACTTCACCAGAGGATCAAGCCAAGAATCTGGAACAGGAACAATCTTGGACTGCCTCCTTATAAGTTCACCACCACTTCATAATACTTCTTATATTTTATGTCCAAGATGTGGTGACCAAACAAGAACTGATGGTGTCATCCGTTCCTGCTTAGATTGTTTTCTCTCTGGTGATGATCTATACTTATTTGAATATGGTGTGTCACCTGCACTTTTTCTAGCCAAAGCTAGAGGAGGCACTTGTACCACTGCATCTTCTGATCCAACTGAAGAAGTCCTTTACCGTTCTTTGTTTCTTCTTGAGAATGGATTTGGTGGCTACCATGTGTTCAAGAATAACTGTGAAGACTTTGCAATTTACTGCAAAACAGGTTTGCTTGTTGTGACAAATATCGGTGTAGGGCGGAGTGGACAAGCAGCATCTTTCTTGGCTGTTGCTGGTGCTGTAGCTTCTTCACCACTGAGATTTGTGACCACTGGCTTTGGTGGTCTTGCATTGGTAGGATGTGGCATGTATTGTATTAGCAGATATATTTCTGACATTGGAGTACGCAGTGATGTAACTAAGGTTCCAGTGGAGATGATAACTGAATTAGGCAAGGAAGATTGACTATAGTCCAGATACAGGTTTATACAAAACTCTGTCGTGTTTGATGTTTAGTTTGATTTATGTTATGAAAATCACTTGGTGGAAGGAGTCATCTAAGAAAAAACGACAATTAATACCTTCTATGGTTTGCTATTAAAATGAAAAGCAGCTTCAAAACCTCCTCAAATAAAGATTGAAATCACCTTTGCTCGTGTCACTTGTTCATATGGAGAGGAATGGGGGTGGAAAATGAGGTGAGTTGATATTACTTTGTAGCAATGGAGTGCTCTTGCTTCGTCAGGATAGATAAACTAATAAATAATGATAAAAATCTCTTACAAAAAAGAATTTGAATTTGCTTCTTCAACTTGGATAAACAAACAAATGGTAATGAAAACAAATCTCGATTATTAATTCGTTAGGTAGACAATGACAATTTTATAATGAATACATTTTAGATTAAGTTTTGAATAGATAGATATTGGTAGGAGAAATGGCTAACATAAACTTACAAGCAAGAGTTAGTGGTTAACATAATCTCCTTGTGTTTTATTTATTTAAGAAACTCAGAGCCAGATTCAAACCAATCAATTACAAACTGCGAAGCAACATAAACAAACCAAATATGATCTCTATTGGTTCGATTACCAGCCCCAGAAATCAAAAGTAACCATTCGAATTCCACTCTAGAAGAAATTAGGAAAACGATGAAACTGATACGTTGAAGAAAGAAACAGAACAAATTCCACTATATGTGTCACCTAATCCAAAATAAGAAGGAATAAGGAACTTCTGAAGTAAACAGTAAACCAGATTTGAGATCGTTGGTCACAGCACTTCCATCCTCGGCTAGGGGAAGGAGATATCAAATGAAAAAGAAATGAGATATAAAGAGACAGCAATATAGAAACAGACCCTTATACTTGATTTTACTATAACTAACTGGAACTGAAAATTGTACAAATTTCAGAGTCTCATATGTTTTACGTATGAAGTTACATTTAGATACAAATACAAAAGGGAAATTCACAAATCATTGCGTGGCGTACTAAGAATACCTCTATGGACAAATACCTCTTCTAAAAAGGCCAAAATTCTGGTCCACCAGGCTTCTTTACAAACAGTTGATTGTATTCAGGCCTTGATGTCTGCAATTGAAGCAAACAATTATTGTTAGAAATTATAACTCAATGCCAAAAGCTCAAAATATGTGATCAATGGAGCAGGGGCAGAGGAGAATGGAGTTCAGATGGAGAAAAATGTCATAGTTGCCAATCATTTACTAGCCTAGTTCAAATCACTTATTCAATAAACTCTCATCACATGAGCACTTATATCTTAAATTTGACCATAAAACTTGTTGAAATAAGCTTGAAAGAGAAATTTCGCCAATAAGCTTGTTAAAACAAGCTAAACACAACTTTACAAGCTCAAATAAATTCCACAGATCTGTCCCACTATTCAGAGAAAACTCCACAAATAAGTACGAAGGAAACTAACCTTTTTATATCATGTATGAAGGAGACAACACCAATATGGTAAAAATTTAGTCAAATAATTCAGTCACAAGAATTATAGTTTAATTAATTAATTGATCACTAATCATGCATAAATCTTGAATTTGAAGCAAAATTGAGATCTAATGGTCACAATTTGAGCCTAATTTGAACTTCAGGGTCAAAACAATCAAACCACATAGAAAATAACGAAAATTTGAGGAAATTGCAGAAATGGGTGGTGAGAAAGGAGAGAGAAGAAGGTTGTAATGGGAACTCACGATGTCTTTGAAGAGAAGATAAGCAATGAAGAAGAAAAGAAAGAAGAGGATCTCAAACTCAGCGTTTCTCACGAAGGCGAAGACCGCCACAACCGCCCGAGTCAACAACGACTCGTTCCGATTCTCGCCTCGCCTCGCCATCGCTGTTCTCTCTCTCACACTTCCAAAACACAACACTGTCTCTCTCTTGTCAAAGAAAAGAACCATAAAAATGAAAATGTTTTTCTTCAAACGGATCCGGGTCGGGTACCAATACTTCCTGGACCGGCCCAAAAGTATATTTCTCATCGGGCTTAGAACGACATAGCCTTACGCGTTTTGTTCTTCATCAATTCTTATACCTTTCTTCTCTCACCGCCATTGGTGACCGCCTTTTTTATTTTAATAATTGAAATTAGAGTTTTAATAATTGAAATTAGAGTTTCAATTCTCATATATTTATTTCCACAAACTCTACTCTTTAGATTGGTTGTGTTAAGATTTAATCTTCTTCTACAAACTTAAGGTGTGTAGAAAACTAGACATCAGGTAAAGTATTGTGATTATTTTGTAAAGTGATGAAATCTATTCATATACTTTTCATCTCGTGTTCATATATGTAATAGATTTCATATTGATTATGAATTGTATAAAAATTATTGCATTTTCAATTTATATTGTCACTAATTATATTCTATCTATACGTATATAAGATGAGTTTATCTGACAAGTTTGTGCAATTAATTGTTGGAACGGAAAGGGGTTTGAGATCTTCAATCTTAGACATCCCTAAATATATATGCTTTCGCGAAAGGGCATCATTTTTCCCCATTTTTATTCATTAGAATTAATATTTGATGTAATTGCGTGCAGAATTAGAAAGTTCTTCTTCTAAACATATTTAATTGAATGCAGGACTTGATTTAATTTTGATGGTATTAGAAAGTCAAATGGCCTTGCTGAGAAGATATGTTGCTGCTAGTGCTGTTGCATTGTTTGTCTTCTTGCTGTTGTTGTTGGCTTGCAACCCTAACATGGCTTCGGCTTCCTCTGGAGGTGTGATGGGAGGGAGTTTCTTCGATTCTGATTCAGATTCAGATTCTTCGTCCTCAGAATTTTACACGAGGGATTCAGAGTCATACAGAATGATGCATCATCGTGATAATTACGCCTCTTCTCATGACACTGAGGTTGCGAAGGGAGGTCACGCTGGAGTGCCCTTCTTGTTTCTGTTTTTCATGTTGGCTTTATTTTTGTTTGGATTCTATAAAAACAAGGATGGAAATTCAGTTACTGTGCTCAAGCTTCAGGTTGGTAACTTGTGTTGGTCTGACCCTTCTTCAACTACTTCCAATGACTAATAATGAGTTTTATGCTGAGAATGTAGAAATGTTTGATCGAATTTAGATTTAGGATAATGCTTGTTTTTGTGTTCCCTTTTGTGTTATCACTTACTAGTTTGATATTTTTTGGCTTCAACTAATATTGTTATGAAGTTTGAGAGTGCATGCATTTTGATAGTTATTGATCCGCGTGTTCTTTGTTTTAGTTGATTTTTAGTTTTATTTTGTTGTGTCTTGCGTAAGGTTGCAATGTCGGGTGGGAAGGGACGCTCAATACAAAGGGATCTAACTAGGATTGCAGAACTTGCAGATACATCCTCTCGGGATGGGTTGAAATATCTATTGACAGGTAGTTTCATGAATTGCTTGTTACATTTTTCTTATCATGATGTGGGTCTTGTGAGATATTATTTATACGGTTTTGTTGAACCTATGTGAAAATAGATAGTGTTATGATTTTTTTGTCAGTTGGTGTGGATCTGATGGAGGGAGAATACATTTTTCTTGAGTCATCCTCCTTACCCATGGTTACTAGTTGTAGCTGATAAACTTTAGAAGCACTAATATTTTGGGAATTCTTGCACGTCCCTAAGAAGCAAACTACCTCAGTGTATAGGAGGTATTCATAAAATAAGGTAGACACTACTTTGATTAGAAGGAGTGCAAAACATGTATATGAATATGACTGAGGGGTGAGTAAGGTGCTCTTGTGAACCTAGGAAATTTTTTTGTGATGTTAGTGGCCACCTAAGAGGTTTATTGTCTGTAGTTCTGCTAACTATGGTTATAATTACAATCTAGTGTCAAAGTTCATGAGGCTGTGTATTTATATTTTGTTCTATGATTTGGCTAACATTGAACATTTCATTATCTATACAAGGCTCTGTAATTTGATGTAGTATTTAACATGTCACAGACACAATACATTGTTTGGTTGGACATCTTGGTCACTGTATGGCAGGATATTCATTTGTAAGTCCATTCCTTCTTTCACCGCCAAATTTCAATAGTAGTTGTTGGTTATAAGCAGGAGTCTTAAACAAATTAAACCAAACCGAGCATAAAAGTTGAATCATTTTATAGAAGATTGAACCTAACCATTTTTAAACATAATTCAGTTCAATTCAGAAGAATGATTTACTGGTTCAGTTCAGTTCTTTGTGTTGAACCAAAACCGTGAACAAATTAGAGGTGCTCAAAAGAATTGAATTGAATCGAACTGATTGAGAACCAAACCAAACCTTTTTTCCATGAAAAAGCGACCCAAAGCTTTTTCTGATTGAGAACCAAACCGAACCTTTTTTCCATGAAAAAATGAGCCAAACCTTTTTCTGATTGAGAACCAAACCGAACCTTTTTTCCATGAAAAAACGAGCCAAACCTTTTTCTTAAAACAAACTGAAGCATTTCTTGAAAGTGATTTAGTTTTCGCAAACAGTTATCAACATCTGTTCAGTTCTTTGTACTGGACCAAACCATGAACAACTTATAAGTTAATAGTATCTAAGTTTTATATAGCTAGCAGTTGTTGGGTTTTTAGTTAAAATATATGCGTCTAAATTTTATGTAGTTAGGAAAGTGGGACTGTTAAGAGGTAATCTCTAATGAACCATCTTTGGCAGGTGGATCTAAAGCAGAGTAAAGATGATGGGGAGAAATGCTATTATCAACTATCAAATGAAGAAAGGAAGAAATTTGATGAAGAAACATTAGTTAATTTGAACAAAACAGAAACGAGAAACACGAGCACCCAGCGTGATGAGCTTAACAATGAAAACTCAAAGGTATGGTCGGATTATTAAAAAGCTAGTCTAAAATACACTTCAATTTCTTGGAATCCAGCATGCAAAATGGTTATTGTGATGCACCTTTGCAAAGAAGTGTTATATACTTCAATTTCAGCTGTTAGGAAAATCATAGTTCTGCATCTATTATCACCAATAGAGATATATAAACTAATATTCTATTGCAGTTTGATGGAAAAGATTTTAAAGGGGAAAGAAAAATACTTGAAGAAGAGAAACTTCTCAACGGGTTTGGCAACGAGTACATAGTGGTATGCTATGATCTCTTTCAGCATGCATTATTCCTAATTAATACTATGTTTGTGTACCGGCATAAACTTTTATTCCACTCCTAATTTCAGCATAAAAATATTTCAAGTGCTTCAGTTCCACAAATTTTTCATCCTTACTTGCTTAATTTGTATCATCTAAAAAGTAGGAAGGCACAAGTGGAAGATTTCACTATTCACATTGAATACATCAGTTCACTTTTATCTTGAAATATTTTTAGATGTAACTCATTCCTAAGAATACTTGACAGGCACCATTCACGCGTATATATTTCAAGATGTTACTTATTCCTAATTCTCTTATCGTTAGGCACACATTTATGTTTGGATTGAAAAAACTGAATCCAGAACATGCATATTGAAAAAACCCCTTCTCTAGTTAATGTTGAAAATCCAAAAATGACAAAAATTGCATTGTTTGTTCATATATTTATGACGTACATGTACCAGATAACCATCTTGGTAGCTGCTAAAGGAGCACATAAGCTTCCTACCATCTATGGAGCTGAAGATATGAAGAAGGCCTTACAAAAGCTTAGAACAGTTCTCTCGAGCCAATTATTGGTATTAGTCATCAAATTAATCCATTTTTATACTTGAATTAATGTCATTTCTTCAACAGTGATCACACCAAGTTCAATTTTCTTACAGGCTGGGAAGGTGTTGTGGACCCCACAGAATGAGGATGAGACTCTCACAAAACAACAACTACTTGAAGACTATCCTCAATTAGCAGATTGCATGAAAACCTTTCTTGTTAAGAAACATGAATGAAACAAATGCTTAATCACGTTCTCTGTGCTAAATTATTTCCCTAACTTGAACTTCTTTTTCGGCTTTTAAAATTAAAAATCTACATAAAATCAGTTCAATATGCTCTTAGGTTTTAACTGTTAGTTCTTTTTACATTTAATTGTATACTTGAACTTAATTTGCATTAACAATGTAAAATATGTGTACATTTGTTATCCAATTACAGTTTGTCTTGTAAGGATTTTTTTTTTCTTTTAAGTTATATCCAGCATTATCTTTGATTGGTTGCAATGTTTTTTTTTTTTTTTTTTTTTACACCGGCCATTAATAGTGATTAAACTTGTAATTGAACTGCAAATAGTTAAAAGAAATTTAGCCTATATTAAAAATTATATAATTTAATTTATAACGCGTATAAACAGTGCGTATATTTTGCACACTATCATTTAATCTATTAATGTTATATTATATAATGATAATAATAATAATAATAATAATAATAATAATAACAATAAATTAGTTTATTTTTAATATAATTATTTAAGAAATTTATCTGAAATATATTTTTAATAGTTGCAATGTAATATCAAAATCAAATTCTCTTTGTCTAATTAATTTTTATCTAAAATTAAAGTCGATCAAGATTTATTAACTATATGTAATCGATACTAAAACTAAAGTATCGTAGTTATCGATAAACATAACATCAATGAAGAAAAATCAATAAACATATTATCTTTACAAGTTATTTTATGTTATTGCTCATAGGCAATTATTTTTTAAATTTATTCTCAAATTCGTTAGTTTTTAACACCAATTATTTCAAAATTTTCATTAATATAATTTGGCATTCATTGATATATTATCGTTTCTATTTTAAGCAAGATTGTCATTCATTAAATAGAATAAATAGTTAAAATTTTGAATATTAAGTGCACTATCAACAATGGATTCATTGGTATAATAAACCAACATGCATTCATATACTACCATTTACTTATTTTTAAGAAATATATAATTTACTTAATAAATAGTATAAATATTTAATGCTTTTAACATAATTACAAAGTTATGAAATGCAGTGATAACTAGAAAAACATGCATGTATACATACAAAGTAAAAGTCAAAGGTAAAATGTTGTGCGAAACGAGAGGCGTTACATGTGTGTCTGTGTTCCAAATTATACAAAGTAATAACAGAAAAAAGAAAAAGTCAATATCATAATTAGAAAGCAATAAAAGTGACAGTGGAGAAGGAGAGAAAACTACAAAGAGAATGGTTTCTGCAAGGAGTGAGGAGGAAGTGGAAGACACATCGGTTGAGAAGGCATTTGAGGGGAAGGTGGTGCCACGATGGGAGAAGCAGATAACAGTGAGAGCAATGGTGGTGAGTTTGGTGTTGGCAGTGTTGTTCACGTTCATTGTCATGAAACTCAATTTAACAACGGGAATTATTCCGTCGTTAAACATATCAGCAGGGTTGTTAGGGTTCTTCTTTGTGCAGATATGGACGAGTGTGTTAGCCAAAATGGGAATGCTCATGCAGCCATTCACTCGTCAAGAGAATACTGTTATTCAGACATGCGTTGTTGCATCTTCTGGCATTGCTTTTAGTGGTATACCACTCTTTTTTCTACACGCTTTCTTTCAGTGAATGAAGCTCATGCATGCAATGAGATAGAAATGTGACCTTCTTATTCGAATGAACAAACCTTTATATGTTTCATGTAGATGTCATTATTTGTCCTTTTTGACATGATCTTTTGGAGTTGTCAAATAATCAAATGCAGATGATGTCAATAAAACGATATTGACTTTCTTCTTTGGATACATCGTTTCTAAACACTTATTTTTGTCTTTTTCAGTTTGTTGAATTATAAAATAAATACGTAGAATAGAGTTGTGTATTAGTCTTTCCATATTATTCAAAATCTTCCGAGTTGAAACGAGTTATCTGTATTATGTTTATCATTGTACATGTTCTAGGCTTTGCAAGTGACTGAAAATCCAAATCCTCACAACCAATTCATAATTATTTAAATCCATACAAGTTTATTTTAATGCATTTAACTCAAACCAAAATCTATATACTTTTTATTTTAAGTCTAATCAATTTAATTGGATTTGTAATTAATATACATTGCATAATTTTTTGGATTTTGAAAATTCAAAATCAAAGTGAGTCTAAATCAATTCAAGTCATCAAAGGTTAGGTCTTAATGAAATGTTAGGTTAGACCAAGTCCAGGTAAACCAGGACATGGTTTGAGTTGGGTGTAACTCATGCAAGGTTAAACTAGGTTAAATCCAATTCATCTAAGATTACCCTAGGATAAGTTAGATAATGTCATTCTAAAGTCAAGCTGGTCTAGACCAGTACCACGTTAGGCTAGGCCAAGCCAGATCCAAGTGAAGTTGGCCTAAGCCAAATCCATCCTCAAGTCAGGTCAAGCTCAATTTAAGCTGGGCTAGGCCAAACCTAGGTAAATTTGGGTCAGGTCGAACCTAAGTCAAGTTAGGTTGGGCCAAAACCATATCAAGTTGGTTAGGATGAGCCTAGATCAGGGGTCAAGCCAAACACAAGTATGATCAACTTAGAATGGGTGCAAGTAAGGTCTAGTGGAACTAGATCCAGGTAAGGCCGAGTAGGGTCATGCCAAATTAGGGTAGGTCCACATTAGGCAAAGTCGGACCAAGTTGGGTGGGGTCCAAATCAGGCCAAGTTGACAAGGTCAAGGTCGAGCCGATTAAACTGGGTTCAGGTTAGGTTGAGTCGATCTAGGTCCATGTCAGCTTGAGTTATCTCAAGTCTACTTCAAGTTGAATTAGCATGAGCCCAAGTCAGGTTCAATAAGCCCAAGTTCACGTCTGCCCAAGTTGGCCTCAGTCCATGTTAAGATAAGTCAGGAAAGGCCAACATCAAGTTGAATTGAGTCAAGACCTAGTTAAGCCAAGTTAGACAAAGCTTAAGTCGAGCCGAGATGGGACCAAGTCGGGTTAAGTTGGGCAAGGATCAAATCTAGCTGAGTTAGCTCGAGTTTATGTCGAGTCGAGTCAAGTCAAGCATAGCTCAAGACGAGTTAGTCCATGTTAAACCAAATTGACTTAGGCTCAAATCGGGCTAAGTTGGCAAAAGCCTATGTCAAGTTGAGTGGACCTAGATCTGTCTAGATCCACGTAAAGTAGAGTTAGGATGAGCCCACATCAAATCAAGTTGGACTGAACCTTAATTAAATGGAGTCCAATTCAGCTCGAATCAACCTGAAAGTTGAGTTGAATCCAACCTAGGTCAGGTTGAGTGCAACTCAAAAAAAGTCAGGTAGGCCAAAGTCATGAAAGGTTGGATGGGTCGGGCCAAGCCCAAATCAAGCTGGTTCTAACTAGGCCCATGTAGGTTATGTTTGGTGGGTTCAAGTCAGGTTGAATTAGGTTGAGTTTGGTACAAGTCAAGCTGGAACTGAGTCAGTTAAACCCTGACTAGTCTGGGCTCGGGTCAAGTGGGTTAGACTAGGCCTAGCTTAAGTTAAGCTTATTCAGCTTAGGGTGTGATTCTTCCTACACCTCCATATTGACTTCCTGCACCTCCATAATTTTAACATATTCCCATTTTAACCTTGAAAAAAGACAAAAATAGCCTTCATTGATGATAACTGGGATTTATTTTTTTTTCACTTTGCGGGTTGCACAAACCGTAATACAATTAAAAAATAACTACATTGCGGATTGTACAACCCGCAATTGTATTTTCTGCACCTTTTACATTGCGGGTTGTACAACCCGCAATATAAAACTCTTTTTAAATACATTGCGGGTTGTACAACCCGCAATACAATTTTTTTTAAAATACATTGCGGGTTGTACAAATCGCAATACATTTAGAAAAAATTTTGTATTGCAGGTTGTACAACCCGCAATGTATTTAAAAAGAATTTGTGTTGCAAGTTATACAACCTGCTACTATGGAGTTGTAGGAAGTCACCATGGAGGTGTAGGAAGAATCAGTCCAGCTTAGGTCATGCTTAAGTCAGTTTAGGTCAAGCCACTACCAACCCATATTGGATTTGATTGGTGGATTTGATTGGGTCGAGTCCATGTGAGACTGAGTCTAGCTGCATGGATCTCAATTTGATTATGCAAACTCAATTAAATCTAATTTAAATTAGTTTGAAATAAATACAATTCAATTTGATCTAGTTAAAATGGATCTAGATTTTAAACGTAGTCTATTTTATTGAATTTAGATTGGAGTTTGAAAAATCCAATCCATTATCACTCCTACTTTACATTGTTTGAGAAGTAATATACTGCATTGAAATTATAGTTAATTCTTTAACGGCTAACTGCAATTCTCATGGAATAAACCTTCTTTTCTGTTGACAATTCTTTGATTGGATTTGCTTGAACAGGTGGTTTTGGTAGCTATATCTTTGCTATGAGTTCAGACATAGCAAACCAATCTCCTGAAGCTAACGGTCCACGGGATATTAAGAACCCAAGTTTAGGATGGATGATAGCATTTGTTTCTATTGTTAGCTTTTTGGGCCTCTTTTCAGTGGTTCCACTTAGGAAGGTACACTAATCTAAGGGCATCAAGTAATGAAAAACAGCAATTATTAATTATAACAAGCATCACTGCATATGTAGTATAGGTTTATAATTTGAATGTTTAATTGTAAATTTTCTTTCACGGCATATAACTTTCTATGCATGAATCTTCTAATCGGTCAGTGCATGTTGAATTGAGTTTTATTTTCCTTTTTTGTTCTTAGATCATGATTGTAGACTTCAAGTTGACATATCCTAGTGGTACTGCAACAGCTCATCTTATCAACAGTTTCCATACAACAGAGGGTGCCAAACTAGCAAAGTGAGAATTCAGGTCTTGTTATTGTAGAACCTTGTTTTTTTTTTTATTAATACATCTATAAGATGTTTCTAATTTCCTATTAACTCATTCCTTTTTTAGGAAACAAGTACGTGTGCTGGGAAAGTTCTTTTCATTTAGCTTCTTGTGGGGTTTCTTCCAATGGTTTTACTCTGCTAGTGACGGTTGTGGCTTTAATAGCTTCCCTACATTTGGTCTTGAAGCCTATAAAAACAAGTATGTGAATACATATTTCTTATTAATGAAATAATAAAATAGGAAAAACGAACGCACTAAGGATACTGATTTTTCTTCTTTCCATTAGAATGCTTTTGCAAGTTATTCAAAGTTGACTCAAAGAAACTCAAATGCTAACTTACCTTTCTTATTTTGATAATAAGCTAATCAAAAGTCTTGACATGAATTATCTGTAATACAGTTTTATATATGTATTTTAGTTCTCAATCTATAAAATATTTATCTACATAACAGGTTCTTCTTCGACTTTTCGACTACATATGTGGGTGTGGGGATGATATGTCCATATATAATCAATATATCCCTTTTGATCGGTGGAATTCTATCTTGGGGCATCATGTGGCCTCTCATTGATGCTAGAAAAGGAGATTGGTACTCTGCAGACCTCAAGCCAAGCAGCTTGCATGGCCTTCAAGGTTACCAAGTAAGTTTTTTTTTTTTTCTTTCCACATTTAAAAACATTAAAAGGTATCCCTCATTGTGATCAAACATTAGGTATATGGACAATATCACTTCAAGATATAGTATTCTGAAGAATAAATTTAACTGAGATATAAATTTTGATGAACCTTTTTGTTAAAATGTTACAGAATCAAAATGATTCTTTGATTAAACATATCCCACTAATGACTACTATAACATGCATTATTGCTTTGGCACAACATATCAATAACTTGGATAGAATGGACAGACGTAGTATCAATATGAAACAATACAATGTAATGCACTATAGTTCTCTGAATAATAATAATTGAGGATCTTATTCTGGTTGATTAATCTTGTTAATGCAGGTTTTCATAGCCATAGCAATGATTCTTGGTGACGGTCTATACAACTTTGTAAAGGTTCTTGGTCGCACTTTTATTGGTTTGTATAACCAATTCTTCAAAAAAGACATAGAGACATCATCCAATGATCCTGACTCACCTTCATCACTCTCATATGATGATAAGTGTAGGATTGACATGTTCCTCAGAGACCAAATTCCTGCTTGGTTTGCTATTACTGGCTATCTTACTATTGCAGTAATCTCAGTTGTTGTTGTTCCCCTCATTTTCCATCAACTAAAGTGGTATTACATTGTTGTGATCTACGTGATTGCACCAGCACTGGCATTTTGTAATGCATATGGGTGTGGACTAACAGACTGGTCCCTTGCATCCACATATGGAAAGTTAGCAATCTTCACTATTGGTGCATGGGCAGGGGCTTCCCATGGTGGCGTTATAGCTGGCTTGGCTGCATGTGGGGTCATGATGAATATTGTATCCACAGCCTCTGATCTAATGCAGGACTTTAAAACAGGTTACATGACAATGGCTTCACCAAGGTCTATGTTTGTGAGCCAAGTTTTTGGAACTGCCATGGGTTGTATTATATCTCCTTGTGTTTTCTGGCTTTTCTACAAGGCCTTTGGCAACCTTGGAGTTGCTGGCTCAGCATATCCTGCTCCTTATGCTCTTGTTTATCGTAACATGTCAATACTGGGAGTAGATGGCATCTCAGCTCTGCCACAATACTGTCTCATCTTTTGTTATGTATTCTTTGCAGTGGCAATAGTTATAAATCTTATACGAGATTTGGTTGGAAAAAAGTGGGCCGAATTTATCCCTGTGCCTATGGCTATGGCAATACCCTTTTACATTGGAAGTTATTTTGCCCTTGATATGTGTCTTGGCAGCTTGATCTTGTTTATTTGGCGGAAGCTTGACAAGCTTGATGCTGATACGTTTGGATCAGCTGTGGCTTCTGGTTTGATTTGTGGGGATGGAATTTGGACGCTTCCTAGCTCGTTCTTAGCTTTGGCTGGAGTGAAGCCACCTATCTGCATGAAATTTTTGTCCAGAGCAGAAAATACAAAGGTGGATGCATATTTAGGATCTTGAGAAATACTGCATTGATTTTGTACACTCTTTTTAAAGCACATTTTGTTTGAAGTATTAATTATAGTACTTTTTTATTAAATATTATCGCCTGGTTCAACTCTTTCTTGGGTTTAGATGTTAGTTAAGTGTGTAGGGACTGTACTTGATTTTATTTGTTCCTTTTACGAAGGGTTGTTCAATGTGCATTGCATGCAATGCTATTTTGCCTTAATCATGAAAAGCAACTTCGTGCCTTTAATTTCTAAAGTTAAAATCTCATCTCTTTTATTATATTTCTCACTCAATTACCCTTTAGTCAAGATCAATGAGGGCTTTGGTTTGAAGGGCAGACGAACGGATAACATCAATGGCCGGGCATAGGCATGGCCGGGCATAGGCATGGGTGGCTCAAAGCGAAAAGCAGGTAAAGTAATCTTTTTAGGTCTCAAGGTTTAAAGGTTTCAAAAAAATTTTAATACCTATATATTATTATAAAATAAAAAAATATTTAATTTTAAAATTATACTAAAAAAATTTAATTAAAAATTTAAAATATTTTAACTGCCTTTAAGTTTACACCAGTGCTATCAATATTATTTAATGATTTTAAATTTATATTGATACTGTAAATATTATTTAATGATAATATTCTTGAAACTTTTTTAATAAATTAATAATATTTTTTTAAAAAAGGAATTGAACAGAATCTAATCTATCAAAACTTTTTATTTTTTCTATCTCTTCCCTATATTCCAATATATTGATATCATTTTTTTATATGTCCTTTCATTATCTGACTCTTTCACTTCTCTCATTCCTTTTTCACTTATCTCCTTCCTTCCTCCCTCCCTTGGTCTATTTGTTCTCTTTGTTCTTCCATAATATTATTTCAATTTGCTTTATTTGGAGACTCGAAGCTGTAGATTAATTGAAGAGTTTGTGTTTACTTTTCTCCTTTTGAATGCATTAATATTAAGTTAAAAATAATATGAGATCGATGAATTGATTTTATTTTTTTTAATTTTCATTATTTTTTAATTAATCTTAAAATAATTTGTTCAGATACAAGGAAGAGAATTTAGAATTGATACATTATATTTAAAGACTTACTAAAGGACAGGATCAAAAGGTAGTAGGAGCCTTGAGACTTCAAGACAAGATACTACAATCAAGTTCATTGTCTTGAAAATCAGATTTTATCTTTTTAACTTAGTTTCATTTTATATACTTATAAGTTATATTCAGTGTGATATATATTATAGTTTTTTAGTTTTATATAAAAATATACAAATATGTCAACTAGAAGATTTAAATCAGGTTATTCAAAATTTAAAAAAAAAAGAGTAAGAGTTGAACTTATGCGAGTCTTCTTTGAATGAAGAAGATAATAATATAAATATAGGTGAAGATAACAATATAAATATAGATGAAGACAATAATAAAGTAGTTAAAGAAGATAATAATTTTGATTCTCAAACTCATGATAATAATTTTGATTCTAAAACTTAGTATAACCATAATAAAATTACAAGACAAAATGATTTTAATATTAAAATATATATATGATCCAAGCGAGGATATTGATACGAAATTGAGAGACTTATTAGTAGAAAAAGGCCCTATTAGGATAACTATTAGGATAACTGATGTAGATTTTTCAAAAGATAAATACAAGACACTTTAGAATTGATTATTTTTTATATATTGTAGATAAAGCAATTACCACACTTCAAAATAGATTTGAACAATTTAAAATATATGAAGATATTTTTGGTTTTTTATTTAGTATTAAAAAATTAAAGTCATTGGGTTGGATACTTTTGAAAGAAAAATACTTAAACAAAAGTATTTGAAACATGATAATTCGTTGGATCTTGATGATTTAGATTTATTTTCAGAATTAAATATCTTAAAGGAGATTATAAGATTGGAAAATAATAAACCACATTCTTAATTATATAATGCAGTTAAGTGTGTAGGGATTGTACTTGATTTTATTTGTTCCTTTTACGAAGGGTTGTTCAATGTGCATTGCATGCAATGCTATTTTGCCTTAATCATGAAAAGCAACTTCATGCCTTTAATTTCTAAAGTTAAAATCTCATCTCTTTTATTATATTTCTCTCTCAATTACCCTTTAGTCAAGATCAATGAGGGCTTTGGTTTGAAGGGAAGACGAACGGGTAACATCAATGGCTGGGCATAGGCTGACTCAAGGCCGAAGCAGGTAAAGTAACCCCTTTAGGCGTCAAGGTCTTAAATGCTTCAAAAAATTTAATATTTATATATTATTATAAAATAAAAAAATATTTAATTTTAAAATTATACTAAAAAATTTAATTAAAAATTTAAAATATTTTAACTCACTTTAAGTTTACATCAATGCTATAAATACTATTTAATGACTTTAAATTTATATTGATACTGTAAATCTTATTTAATGATAATATTCTTAAAACTTTTTTAATAAATTAATAATATTTTTTAAAAAAGAAATTGAACAGAATCCTACCTATCAAAACTTTTTAATTTTTTCTATCTCTTCTCAATATTCTAACATATTGACATCATTTCTTTATATGTTCTTTCTTTATCTGACTCTTTCACTTTTCTTATTCCTTCTTCACTTATCTCCTTCCTTCCTCCCTCCCTTGGTCTATTTGTTCTCTTTGTTCTTCCATAATATTATTTCAATTTGTTTGTTTTCAATTTTACATTTGTTCCATCATTCTATACTATGCATTTATATGTATGCGTCTTTATTTGGAGACTCAGTTTGTGTTCACTTTTCTCCTTTTGAGTGCATCAATATTAGGTTAAAAATAATATGAGATTGATGAATTGATTTTAATTTTTTTTTAATTTTCATTATTTTTTAATTAATCTTAAAATAATTTGTTCAGATACAAGGAAGAGAATTTATAAATTATAAATTATATTTAAAAACTTACCAAAGGACAGGATCAAAAGGTAGTAGGTGACTTGAGACTTCAAGACAAGATACTACAATCAAGTTCATTGTCTTGAAAATCAGATTTTATCTTTTTAACTTAGTTTCATTTTATATACTTATAAGTTATATTCAGTGTGATATATATTATAGTTTTT